>ERZ1026868.226-NODE-226-length-43706-cov-8.476094_pt1 | contig 43706 bp, 34 predicted proteins | sample MGYA00380164_ERZ1026868 | MGnify/ENA primary metagenome ERZ1026868 (study PRJEB33269, sample SAMEA4719800) | human gut metagenome | biome: human-associated habitat; feature: organic feature; material: feces | place: Cameroon | collected 2013-10 ...
AAAAGGGGCTGCCGGCCCGGACTTTTCAGCCTAGGTTTTTAAACAGCCCCTTTTTACTTTAAGCATAGAAAGAAATCCCTTTCATAGAAAATAGTGGAAATTCGGATATTTAGGCATTATACTAGATTCAGTTTAGATGTAAGCGATTACAAAAAGAAAGGGAATCCATGATTTACACACCAGACAAAATCCGAAACATTGCCGTCGTCGGACATCAGGGAAGTGGAAAGACAACCTTAGTCGAAGCTCTCGCCTATATCACTGGACTCATCAAAGAAAAAGGAAGAATTGAAGAGAAGGATACGATTTCTGATTACAGGAATGAAGAAAAAAAGCGCCAGATGTCGTTATCTTCTTCTATCATTCCTCTCGCCTATAAGGATTACAAAATCAATCTTATCGATCTTCCTGGAAACGATGACTTCATTTACGAACAGATTGGTATCACACGCTTAATCAAAGGTGCCGTTCTTGTCATCGATGCAAGCAAAGGCGTCCAAGTCGGAACAATGAAAGCATTCAAGAGGCTTAAGAAACGCGGTGTTCCGATTTTCATCTATTTGAACAAGAGGGACAAAGATGATGTAGACTTTGATTCCCTGTACGAAGAAATCAAAGAAAAACTCGATGAACACAAATGTGTTCCTTTCTCCTATCCAATCGGACATAGAGAAAAATTCGATGGCTTTGTCAATGTTCCAGAAAAGAAAGCCCGTAAGTTCAACGGAACCGATTGCGTCGATGATGTTATTTACGATGATAAGAAAGCAATCATCTTCTCGCTTTATAACCGTCTATGCGAATCTGTGGCCTATTCAAGCGAAGACAGGTTAGATAAGTTCTGCTCTGGTGAGCCTTTGACGGATAAGGAAATCAAATCCGGACTACGCAAAGGCGTTCTGAACGGAGACCTTTATCCGATTCTTGTCGGCTCTGCCACAAAGAACATTGGATTGAATACAAGGTTAGATAGGTTTATTGATTACCTCCCATCTCCAATGGATCTGAAGCCTTATATCGCAAAAGACGAACAAGGCAATGAAGTTTCAGTTAAGACAGACAATGAAGAGCCAGCTTCATTAATTGTCTTCAAAGAAGCTTACAATCCTTATCAAGGAAGGATTTCCATCTTCAAAGTCAATTCTGGTATTGTCCATTTAGGAGATACTCTCTATTGTCCAAATAATAAGAAGACCTATAAGAGGACTTCCTTATTCACCATCTGTGGAGAAAAGCTGACTCCAGCGACAGAGATTACAGCCGGAGACATTGGAGCTGCCACCAAGCTCGAGGAAAGGAGAGTCGCTTACACGCTCTCTTCACCGGAACGAGTTGTGGAATTTGCCCCAGCCAAATATCCGACCGCTACGTTCTTCCGTGCTCTGGTTCCAGAGACAAAGAAAGACTCCGATAAGCTCTTCCCGGAAATCAATAAGTTCCAAATCCAGATGCCGACATTGAAGCTCGATAACAACACCCATACTGGCCAGATTCTCTTAGGCTCCCTTTCCTCTTCCCATTTAGATTATGTGTTAGACCAAATCAAAGAAAATGGAATTAAGTTCCATACAGAAGCCGTCAAGATCGAATACAAAGAAACCATCACACAGAAAGCAGAAGCAGAAGGTCGTTATATCAAGCAGTCCGGAGGTTCTGGATACTATGGCGTCGTTAACAGGACTTTTGAGCCCGCAAAGGAAACAAGCTTTGCATCCACGGTCTTCGGCGGACATATCGATAAAGGCTACTTCCCGCCAGTGGAAGAAGGTTTCCATGAAGCTTTGAAGAAAGGCTTGTTGACTGGAAGTGAAGTCATCAACGTCAAAGCTACCTTAACCGATGGTAAGCAGCATACTGTCGATAGCAATGAAATGGCCTTTAAGAACGCAGCGAGGCTTGCTTTCAAAAACGCCTATAGGAACTGCGCTCCGATTCTCTTAGAGCCTTATTACAAGATTGTCGTCAATGTCTCTCCAGACTACCTGAATTCGGTCTATTCCGACTTAAGCCGCAAGCGTGGTCAGATCCGTGCAACCGAAGAAGGAGACGATGGCACACTCAATGTCATCGCCATTGTCCCGCAAGCTGAAATCCTTGAATACGCAAACGAACTCAAGTCTCTCACCAAGTCCACAGGCTTCTTCAACCTAACCTTCGAAGACTATAAGCCAGTTCCAAAGGAATTAGCTGAGAAGATCATTCAGTCGAGGAAGAAATAAGCTTAGCCGCCTCTCAGAGAAAAGGGGCGGCTTTTTCTGTTTCAAAAAACTGCCTTGCCGATAAAGCAAGGCAGTCTGTTATTTCTTCTCAGCTAAGGAAACAATGGAGATATTGGTATGGCGGACGGCTTTGACAAAGTCTTCCTTTTCAATCGGAGGATAGAAGGCGTAACCTTGCCTATAGCAGTCGTATCCCATCTCTTTAATCAAACGATATTGCTCCCTGTTCTCGACACCGATAAGACCGACCTTAAATCCGTATTCCTTTCCATCCTGGAGGAAGGAAAGAAGCTGCGTATATTTGATTCGATCGGTATCGATATGTCCGACAATATCGCGTCCGATTTTGATTTCCGAGAATCCGAGTTCCTGCAAACGCTCTAAGGAAACAAATTCGCCCGTGAATCCATCACAGATTAAGGTAACACCTAAGGATGTCCTCTTCTTAGCAAAAGGTTTCCTGGGGAGGTAATCATCGTAGATATCCTTTTCCGGAATTTCGAGGGCAAAGAAGTTCTCGGGAACATGTCCCGAAGCAATCCTGTTTTTCCTCTTCGTAGACAAGTCTTCATCTTTTAAGAAGGAAGAAGAGGTGTTGAGAGTGATGCGGCGTATACCCATAATCTTGAAGAAGGCGTTTCCATACTGACGATAGAGGTCGCCCCTATAGGAGAGAAGAGCATTGGAGATAAGTCCAATCCTATTATTCTCATAAGCGACCTGAATCAGCTGAGCAGTATTGAGCTGAGTCTTACGGAAGTCATCATCCAGACGGAGCAGCATTTCAGCACCGAAGATTTGTTTGTTCTTAGCATCAAGGAGAGGCTGAAGCAAGACACGGAAAGTATTGTTGGTAAACTTTTCCTTGATGGTATCGAGCCTGAAGAGCTTCTTGGAAGCAACACGGTAGTAATCGCCTTCCTCGAAGTAGATCGTATTGACTGACGTCTGTCCACGGACCGAAGCAACACGGTCCCTAGCATGACTTAAGAAGTCTGTTGCTGCCGGATAACCCTGTGGGAAGATGATGGGAAGATAGGTGACACGAAGAGATATCGTTGGATTTTTCTTATGGTATTTCTCAACCCATTCATCAATGGATTCACAGATGCTGATGGCATCGCTTTGACCACAGTTCGGAACAAGTAAGCCAATCGAGCCTGGCGTAAAGCGATAGAGCCGTGTTCCGTTGATTCCTTCTTTCCTTCCGGAAAGGAAGCTGCGGATGACAAGCAATGCGCCCTCGCTGCCTTTTGCTTTAATCAGTTCTCCAATGGAATCGAAGCGAAGGACAATCAAATAGCCTTTTCCGTAAATCTTATAAAGATCCGTCCTGCTCTGGACAAGAGTCGAGAAGGAATTAATCAACAGATCACGGTCGTAGACATCCTCGTATCCAGCCTGATTGTTCCTGTTCTTCTTAACGAGCAAGGAAGCCTCACTAGAATCTTCTTCATAGAGAGTAAGAGAAGTTTCAAAGCTGTTTCCGTTCCTTGTCACTGCCTTCTTCGTACCAGTCTTAAGCGGGCAATCCTTGCAAGGAGCATCCAGTCCATAGAGTGCCTTATAACAGATAAGGCCTGGTTTGGCATCCTTTGAGATCCTAGCGAGATTCTCACTTCCTTCTTTCAGAAGATAAGTTTTCTTATCTATCTTGTAGTAAACGTAATCTGCCCTCTTCCTCCTAGAGGAATTGACTTGTTTCCTTTCCAGCCTCTTCTTCCGGCTGAGATAAACAACATAGTCATCCGCAATCCGGGAAGAGAAGACAAGAAGACTTTCACGAAGATAGGAATCCAGTTCCCTGTTCTCATCCTTATTCAAGAAGAAAAGAAGTCCTTGAGGTTTCTTCTGTTCATCATAGATGCAATAGAAGAAACAGGAAGAGAATCCCATCCTATCCGCGTATTCAGCAATCTGAGAAGACCTCTGGCTCCGTTTGGAAGCAAAATAAGAGCCATCTTCTTCAGACACTTCCAGAACGCCTTTCACAAACAGATTTGAGATTTTATCTCCTTCTGCAATAAAAGGTTTATCCTCTTTCTTTCCAGTAGCGCTTAAGCTCCTAATGTATGCGTTATCTTCTTCCGAAAGAAGAATCCTTCCCGCATAATGGATAGAGAAACTCTGAAGAATCCTTGTCAGAACAGAAGAAAGAGAGTTCTTAGCAATCTGCTTGTTATCTTCTGCAACATCTAGGCCATTGAGAAGCGTCAGAATCTTTCCGGTGGTATTCCTATACCTAGCAGAAGACCTGAGAGAGGACTCATAGTCAAGTCCGGAAGAGAGACGTTTGGGAAGATACCTGACAAACGGCTTCTGCCTATGGATTGCATAATGGATGTCCGGGAACAGTTCATCAATTCCAGAATATGGATAGCAGACAATCGCAAAACGAGCGGTAAGAGTCCGCCTTGCTCCATTGCTATCCCTTCGGTTCAAGGAGAGATGTCTCTGCCTCCACCTGACCTTTTCCTTTAGATAGGAAAGAGAATCAATATGAGGGAAAAAGACAAAGATACCTTGTTCATCTAAGACAGGAGAGAACCTGATGTCATCGAATTCCTTTAATCCGTCCTTTAGCTTATTCAACAGAACATCAAACTCTTCTTCTTTCGGTCCGTCATCTTTTTCAAAGGGATAGTAGACTTCCATCAAGGCATTCCGATAAGAACCGGAGAGCGTAATCAGTTCAATCCTCCGGGTATGGAAATCATGATGGGAAATCAGAGTATGACTTTCATCAAGATAATGGAGATTCAAGCTCTTATAATCTGTTTTCTCAGCCGTAAAGCCGATATCCTTCCTAGAATCCGCTAACCCCTTGTCTTCCCTGTTCCATTCAAAGAAGTCACGGATGACATTCTCGGGATAAGAAACAATATCTGTGTTTCCTTTCCTTAATCTTCTGCGGTTATCTCTTGTGGTCTTTGTCAAACACTCATAACCGACTTTGTACAGAATCTTGCCAAAGAAATAATCATAAAGAAGGGAGCAGGCAGAAAAAACAACTAAGGCAATCAAAGAAGCCCTTGTAAGATCATCTCGTCCAGTCAGGATGGAAGAGAGCCTAAGAGCAATGCAGACTACAGATCCTAGAATACAGACGATGGTAGGGAAATAACGATAGAAAAGAAAGAAGCGCTTCAGGGTAATGATTTTCTGTTTCTTCATTCTATTCCTCCAGGATATAGCTCTGTGAGATATCATTGATGACATTCACAACAACACGTCCGACTTCCGCTTCCTTCTGCAGAATCGAAGCATAGTCATTGACATCAATCGGTTCTGCATAATTTCCTTCCACCACCTTTAAGGCAATAAAAGGAACATGATAGAGAGAACAGACAACACCGATTCCGCCTAGGGTGCAATCCAGTGCAATGTTCCGTTCTAAACCGAAAAGACGGCCATGAAGCCTCCTTGGCTCCAGTTCTTCTTTCTTGGTATAGAAATGACTTGAGGAGACAAAATCTGCTTCATAGTTCGGAGTAAAGAATCTCTGCTTAAGAATCGGAAGAAGGAAGGAAAGAACCTGCCGAGAAGACTCTAAACGTTCTCCGAATTCACGGAGTTCACCCCATCTTCCGCCAAGAGTCGGAACCTGGTTAACATCACTTAGAACAACCGTACGGGAAACGACAACATCATTCCGGTTCCTCTCAGGGGAAAAACCACGGCATGTACCAACCGAGAGAACGAGGATTACAAAATACTTTTCAATCAAATACTGGCAGACTGCCTGTGCCCTGTAGTTGGTATAGACGTCGCAGACAAGACAGACATCCTGTCCGAACAGTTTTCCATAGGAAGCATCAAAGTGTTTCAGAATCCGTTCTTTTCTCCGCTGAGTAATCAGACTCTCGAAGAAGATCCTATCATCATGGGATGAACCAATCAGTACAATCATTCGTCTTCCTCCTTCTCATTCTCAAACGGATTGTTTATTAAAAGCTTATTGAAGTTTTCACTTTTCCTCGGCTTTGCAAAATAGTATCCTTGGATTTCATCGCATCCGAACTGACGAAGAAGACGAACCTGCGTTTCTGAGTCAGCGCCTTCGGCGATGACTCTCTTTCCGCTTGCACGTCCTAATTCGATCAAGACACGGCAGACTTCCCGTGCCTTTGGATCAGAGACAATATTATCTACAAAGGATTTATCCAGTTTCCTGATATCAAAAGGAATATGGGAAAGATTGGCAATGTTAGAGAATACAATACCAAAGTCGTCCCTTAAGACCTTGATGCCTTTTTCCTTCAGACGCTGAATGATGGAAATAGAAACGAAAGGATTCGCCTGGTTTGTCGTCTCCGTGATCTCAATCTGGATCAGTTCTGGTGAAACATGGTATTTCTTCATCCTCTCATCGAGAATATCAATGAACTTGGGAGAATAGAACTCATACAAAGAAAAGTTCCTGCTAACAGGAAGGACACGACGTCCTTTTTTCTTTACTACGTTCAAATCCTTTAAGACTTGTTCTAGAACAAACCTATCAAGTTCATGAATCAATCCAGCATCTTCTACCCGCTTTAAGAACTGGGATGGAGTCAAAAGGCCATGTTCTTTCGTATTCCAACGGATCAATGCTTCGCTCGAGCAGTAGCGGTTCGTGTGAAGATTGAACTTACCTTGATAGTAGACAACAAACTCATGGTTCTTGAATGCTTCTAAGATTACCTGCTCATCGCTTTCATTCTTGCTCTTACGGAATTCTGGCTGGTAGAATTTCCTGATTTCGACATCCTTCCTTGCCTTTTTCCGAGCAATAGCCGCATTTTCAAAGGATTCAATCGGCTTCTCGCCATCCTTGACCGGTTCGATACCAAAAGTAGGGAAGACAAAAAGATGAAGCTTATAGTTGTTCGAAATATTGAATAGCTCGTTGGAAATATCGTCTAATACTTTCCTGACCTGAGTGCGTTCTAATCCAAAGAAATAAAGGAAGAACTCACCATTTCCAAAGCCATAAAGAATAACAAAGTCTGCTTTGTCATGTTGGGTCGGAAGGAACTGATGATCCAAATATTCGATGGTACGAAGGGAATACTGCTGAAGCGGCTTGGCACTCTGTTCTGCACCAAGGAAGAGAGGAGCAATGCCTGCAAAGGAAACCGCATAACGCTCTTCTTTCTTATGACGTCTTTTATGAAGAAGGAAGTTGACACGGTCCTCTAAATCCTGGCGGTTATAATACCGGACATCTTTTCCGAAAAGATACCGGTTTTGCATCAAACGGATTTTTTCCCGGCGTTTTACGTTGAAATAAGCGACAAAAAACCAAACAAAGAAGAAACAGGTTGCAATCGTCAGGAAGAAAAGAAGAAGGGAAATCCATCCATAGGCTTTCCTTCCGGCAATGCCAATAACAACAATAAACGCAATCAGTTCCATCAGAAGGATGCTCGAGAGAACTGCAGCAAAGATACGATATCGTTTGGTTTTACGCCACATTACTTGTCGTCCCCCTTCTTCTTATTCAGCATCTCATTGAGCCTTTCTTCTTTCAGGCGTTTCTTGTCTTCCTCTGAAAGAGTAGGAGTACTGCCAAGAGAAGCAGCAGCTTCTTTCTCCTCTGGCTCTTTCCTAGCACGATAGACATCGATTCCACAGGAAATAATGACAAAGAATGCCGGAATGAGAAGAAGCACGACAAGACCCAAAGGAGAGGCAATGAACTTCCTGAAGCCGCCCAGTGCAGGGGAATTGACTTTCACTACACCAAGCAATTCTTTTTCGGAGAACACCTGATACTGTCCTTTTTCTGCTTGATGGGCAGAAGTATTGATACCAGCGACATAGAAAAGATAGCGGCCTTCTCCTTCTTTCTTCGTTTCATCCACTAAGATATAACGAAGACGGTGAGTAATAACCCTATTGATATTACTTGTCTCTTCATTATAAGTATCCTTCAATTCATCGATTTTCGATGCGGAAGTGTAGCTTCCTTCATAGCAATCCCTGAAGGTCAGGTCAATATGCTTCTCTTTTGTTGCCGAATGGGAAATGTCTTCCCATTCCTTATAAATAGAAGCGGGGGAGTCCTTATGAGTGACGATGGCCGTTTTAACCGGATACTCCGGCTCCATAGAATCCGTCTGGACAATGAAGTTACCGTATCCGTAAATCAGACTCTGGTTATAGTTATTCTTTTTGTCTGCCATTCCAAGAATAAAACCAACAGCAAAGAAAACAAAGAAAGCACCGAAAAGAATCGTAAAGACCCAGGAAAGGATCTTACCTGTCAACTGAAGCTTTGTCAGTTTTTTTCCTTCTTTGTTTTTCATTTACCGGCCAAGTACCTTTCCATGATAGACTCTGCTAATCGCTTTCGCTTCCTTATAGAAGGAGAAGACATGAGCTTCCTCTTCTTTTGTCGTAAACGTATTCTCTTTCTGATAGAACGTATGGTCCTTCCGGACAACGATATATTCTTTCCTCTTCGCTTCTCCAAAGAGAGAAATCTTACTAAACGGGCCTTTTTCTTCTATCGTCTGTTTTCTTTCTTCGACAACAGTCTCTTCTCTCGCCTCATCCTCTTCCAAACGATAATCGTAAAGACGATTGGTCAGCCTATCATAATAGGAAACCTTATTGGTCTCCTCTTCTTCATCCGAAAGAAGATTCTTCGTATCCTGATAAGTAGAGGCAATGACTTTCTCTAAAGAGAACTCCTCTCCCTTATGGAGACGATAGGTAAGATATTCGAAAGGAGAGCAATTCAAAGGATACCTGTTATCCCTGTTCCTCTCGCTCTGGCTATGCTCGACATGGAACTCCTTGGCTGCTTTGACAATCGTCTGTCGGAAAGCGTCAAGATATTCCTGTTCTTCTTTTGCACGCTGGCGATAGAAGGCTCTTCTCGCCTCCCTTTCCTTCTTCTTCTCCCTTTCCCTGTTCTGCTTCGTGACTTCATCGAAGATCAACTGATCTTTTTCTTTGCGCTTAAGAAGTTCCCTGGTTTCCCTGTACTCTTTCTGCGCTTTTTCTTTATCCTGATAGTCTTTTAAATAATAGGCACGTTCTGTCTCACTCTCTGTATTTGGAAGAACAACATCTGCTTTTTCCTTCCTGAAATTCAGATAAGAAGAATCTACACGGACAAAAGAAATCGGTCCTTGATGCAAGGGTCCAAAGACAAAAGCCTCATCATCCATAGAAGTAACAATCGTCGGCTGATAGACCCTCTGTTTCTGCCTTACCTTTTCCGGCCTGTCTTTTCCCTGCAAAGCCAAATAGTTTGCAAGCCTCAGAACATTCAGTCTCGCAATATCATCGCCGTCAAAAAGGGCAAAGTCTTCTTTAACAGAATATCCAACACCGAGCCGGTTATAGGAAGCTAAAAAGAGAAAGAGCTCATAGCATTTATGATAAAGAGGATTCTTTCGGATGATATTCGTCTGAAGAATCGGAGCACGGACATTCTTCTCCGTCTTCAGTTCACGCCTGAAGGGAGAATTGTAATAATAAAGAATATACTCACGCCTAAGCTTGATTCGTTCGATATAATCATTGGATTTAATTGCTTCCGGATCTTTCTTCGGAGTGATAACAGTGACTTTTGTCTCAATATTGACCTTCTTGCCATTCACATCCGACTCATTCTTAAACGAAAGAATCTCGTGATGCTTAAGCTCACCGAAAGTCTTAACATACTCATAACGTTTCTCGACAAAAAGAATAAGCCTGCGGATCAAAGTCGCAACAAACCGGTTCTCGTAGGTATGAAGATCATCCTCCGATCCAATATTGAGAAGCTTGGATGGAATGACATCTCCGTTCTCTGCAATCGATTTGATGTAAGCCGTGTGGCTTGCAAGATGCTGAACCGTCTCTGCATTGACCTTACGAACCAATTCGACAGGGACAAGATTCTGTACTTCTTTCGTATTCCTTCTTGGATTATTGATGATCGTACCAAGATCGGGAAGAGCATCCTCAATCCTCTCAATCCAAGACAAATCAAAAAAAGAAGACTCAATACGATCAAGCCGCCTATAGGTGTTCTTGCCGTTTTTCAGTGAAAGGAAAAGCTCATCGGCTTCTTCATTGTCTTTCAGAAGCGAGGAGGAAAGGTTCCTCCAAGAACGATAGAGCTTTGCCTCACGTGAATTCTTATCCATAGATTAACTATTTGCTAACAAGTTCTTGATGTAATTATGTGCCCTAGGGAAGTTTCCCTCTCCATAGAGTTCATCTAATTTAACTAAAAGCTGATTCAACTGATCTTTTAAGAAAGCAATATTGAGAGATTCAAACTTCTTCAGAACCTTGTTGGTCAACCTGAAGTCATATCCGCCCCTCTCCGTTCCTCCACAGCCGATATAGACTGGAATAAAGGTTTCTAGTTGCTTCCTGATACGATTACCGAAGGCAAGATGGAACTTCTTGATGACAAAGTCATCGAGTTCATTGAACTTGCTGACCCTGTTCTCCGTAATCGGATACTGACTTAAGGCATCCTGATAAAGAGAGACAATCTGACTATACGGAATATGCATTGCATCCTGATCTTCGGCTTCAAAGGCACGTCCTTTATCATCAAAGAAGATCGAGATTGCACGGTCATAGACCTTATCCGAAATGGTGAAGGTGGAGTCATCGTTGTTTGCAGTTCCGAAGAACTCAACATTCTGCGGAATCAGAAGCTTGCCATTCTTGAACTGGAGCGGATCATTGGGAACCACATCTGGAATCAAATCAATCTGCCAATCATTCGGATCACGCATTTCCATGGTGGAGAGGAATTCAGCGAAGTAGTACTCAATACGAGCCAAGTTCCTTTCATCAAGGACAATAACATCGAGATCCTTACGATAGGTTGTGGTGTATAAAGCACGAAGGAACTCCGTTTCATTGAACTTTTTTGTGAACTCGTTGTAGTAACCGATCAGTTCTGAACGATCCTTCCAGGATGGCTGAACAGGGATAATCGAAGAATCAAAGGAGAAGAACTTTCCCAGCGCATAGGCTAAGGAAGTCTTACCAGTACCAGAGATACCCTCTAAGATAATGAGCTTGGAAGTAGCCCTACCTGCAAAGAGCTGACGGATAACATCAATCTTATAGTAAAGATGAAGCTTGGATGCTGCAAAATTACGGAATGCATTGCATATTTCTTCCAAAGATAGTTCTGGAACGTTTGGAATGTTAGTATCCATTCCCTTGTACTGTTGATCGACACGGGTAAGCTTGGGGAAACGGGAAGCGACTTCCTGAACGGTCTCTTCTTCTTTCTTTTTCTCTTCTTCCGGAGAGAGTCCTAAATAGGTAGTCTTCCTATTAAGGATTTTGTCTTTTTCCTGAACCGAAAGATAAAGTTCATAGTTCAATCGTTCAACCTGTCTTCTCAGTTCATCCTTATCCAGTTCTTTCTTGACAAAGCGGATATACTTCCGACAAAGGAAGAAAATCAGATACCCGACACCAAAGATAGCAGCAACAAAGAGAATTGCAAAGATCACAAAGAAAGTCCATCCAGCAGCTCCGAACTCTCCTTTGGAAGAGTTGAGAAGCTCGCCGTAGTACTTAAAGTTATCCGAAACATCTGTCCACGGAGAGACGACTCTCTTGGAGAAGAAACGGACAAAGTCCCACCAGAAGCGGACTAACCTGTCATGAAGATATTCGAAGTATGCTTGCATATCTTTTACCTCTCTCGTGCGATTTCGAAGCTAATGGAGCTAAGGAAACTAGCTCCCCTTGTCTGATTGATGCAGTCTCTATCCCATCCCTCCCTATAGAGGGAAAGAATAATCTTACGCGGCTGATTCCGATACAGGGGCAGAATCCACAGGGAATCCTTGCCACCTAAGCTTGATAGGGAAATGGAATTTTCCTCTTCGATTATCCTTCCATTGGACCTTGACGCCTCAAGATCAAGTGGATGCACGCCTTGCTTGTGCAGACTATCAAAGGAAGAATAATCGTAGTTCTTCTTTCCATCGCTCTCTATGTCTTTATCAATTATATCAGAATAAACTGCTTTTTCCCGCATCGAGACGTTTCCATAGAGGGTTTCATAGCGTTGGCCTTTTTTTCGCCTTCCATCATCGTCTCCCGTATATTCATAGTCATCATAATATCCATCGTATCCTGTATCGAGAATCCCGCCAAAGAGAGTCGTTCCCTCTTTATAAGGATCAATAACCGAAAACGAACGAATATTCGGATACCTGTTTTTCTCTTTTTCCGTCAATGACGGAACAAAGAGAGAAACACGTAACGTTTTATTCAAGGTATTCCTTCGGTTGACAAGCTTATCTAGCTCATCATCTGACCTATCCGAATACCTTTTTTTAGCCCTTTTCCTGTTCTTCTTCTCATCTGGAAGGAAAGAGCACTTCTTCGGATCAAGAGTCACATAGACATCATCATCCGCCTTAAGATAGAGTTCCTGTTGATAGAAACCACGTTCGGCTACCCCTGGAGTAAAAGGAATTCCAGTATGGGTATCCGTCAGTCCCGTGTAGTTCTGATAGAAAAGCGGAGAAGAGCTTTGATCATCAAAGAGGGTTCCATATCCCATCGAAGAAACCGGCTGGAACAAGTCCCTCTGATTCAAATCCGAATCATTCAGGCTGCTCTTATATCCAGAACCCTCTTTTGTTGATATCCTCAGTTCACGATCGGAATCAATCGTGACCTTGACAGTATCCAGATGAAGAATACGGGCAGAAGCATACCAAGCCAAGGATGTCGATACAGAGAGGACAAGAAGGGAAATCCTTGCAAGATACCTCTCCCTGACCAGCTTTGATCTTTTCTTCATGCCTAGCTCACCTTATTGATTTCGAAGGTAAGACCTAACGAGAACCTGCTCTCTAAGGTATTATCCGTGACCTGATGGTCCCAGCCTTCCCTATAGAGAGTAAAACCGACCTCTGCAACAGCAGCCTCATCATCGCTTGTCGTGCAGAGAACTTTTCCGCCAGAGAGCTTACCTTGGACCCTATCCGGTGCAACAGTCTTCCTAGTCTCGTAATAGGCTTTCCCCCTCTTAAGAGAAGAGTAATCACTAATCCTATTGACTCCGCTTCGATGCTTGGCAAGGAAGCAGTTATCTAAGCTCGGATCTTGATCCGAGACAGAGTTGATATTATCAACCTTCTCCTGTCCGGATACTTCCTGATTCTTCGTATAGTTCTTATTACCAGCATAGGTTCCATAAAGAACCTCACGGGATCCAAACTCATAGGAATCATAGTCATAATAGCCATCATGGTTGAGATCAAGAAGACCAGCAACTGTCGTATAGGAAACACTCTCCTCTTTAGAAGTCGGAGCAAGGAGGAAGTCCTCCTCATGGTCCGTTTCAACAAAGATACGAAGTGCATCCTTAATCGTCGAGTCTTCCTTGCCACTGCTATTTGTTGCAATGGCTTGGGCATCACTGAGCCAGATATTCTGGTTCCTCGAATAGACCGGATCACTAAGATGACCAATCTTCAAAACACGGAAAGCAAAGGGAAGATAGACGTACTCCTCTTTCTTTGCTTCTTTCTGACTCGTCTCTCCAGCATGGAGAGAAGAATAAAGCTTAAAGTCCGAATGAGACTTTTTCTGATAAGAGTCGCTTGCACGATCCCAGTCAAAATCTTTTGTAGTAACCGGATAGAGAGCATTGGATGCATAACCCCGTTCAGAAAGATAGTAGCTCAGGATATTGCTAGAAAGCGGGCTTCCCGGCTTCCTGAAGACATAATCCTTTCCGTTCAATTTCTCATGCGTCCTGCCTTTTTCCTCAAGTCCGAGGATAAAGGAATCCAGCTTTGCCTGAGAAGAGAAATTTTCTTCGTCAATCTTAAGTCCAATCTGAAGTTGTTCGGTATTGGATACCGAAGTGCCTCCATAGGAAAGACTTGCTCTGGTAGCATACGCATACCAAGCCGTCGTTCCGGAAATGACACCAGTGAAACTGATGATCAAACCGATTGCGCTAAGAGATAAGACAACAGATTTTCTATTCATTCAAGCCTCAGCAAAACGAAAGCGACCCTGAAAAATCAACTTATTGTTTCAAAAAGAAAGAAAAATTAGTTCCGGGAAGTAGATGAATTCGGAACAGAGTTATGCTTCTCCAGTTTAGGAATTTCAAAACTCCTACCAACACGATAGTTAGCACCAATGACTTTGGTAGCATCCCAAATAGCAGTGGTAGAACCTTCGAGAACCTGCCAGCCTTCCCTGAAGATCGTGACATTAACAGTCAAAGTTTGATTGGCAGGAATAACACCGATATAGTTCGTGTAGTTGATGCCATCTTTTGTGCTCATCTCCGCAGCGGAATAGGAAGTTTCTTTGCTATTGGCAGATCCATAGTCAATAGCAGTGGAATTGTTATCCCACTCATACTTAGCCATGGTATCATCAGTTCCATCGCCATTCAGGTCAAGAGGTCCGTGAGTAACAGTCTCAACACCATCCTTGGAAACAAGACGATTTACATCGGCAGTACCATCCTTAGAGGAGAAGTGAACACGAATAGCAGAAGAAATATCAGTTTTTCCCTCTGCTTCGTTTCCAGCAACGTCTTTTCCTTCAATAGTGATGTCACTAAGACCAAGCTTAGAATCTCTGTTAAGAAGAGTGTTACCACTATTTCCATCAATGTCAAGAACACGGAAAGTGAGCGGGAAAGTGACATAGTCCGTATTGACTGCATCTTCCCAATCAGTATAAGGTCCATGCTGATAGACAGGATTAGACTTCAGACCATTCAATTCAGCATTTCTTTCCTGATTACCAGCAGTGACCGGTTTTAAAACAGTAACAGTTTCTTTATCAGCTTCAGCACGAGTGGTCTTCAGATAATTGGCAATATCATTGGTTGTGAGGGAAGACTTAAAAGTAAGTCCTTCACCTGTTCCAACAGCAACCTGAAGGTTCTCCGTGCATTTTGCGCTAGAGCCGCTGACAGCAGCAGTAGCAAGTGTCGAATATTGATACCATGCGATAGTTCCGCCGATAGATCCAATAAAAGCAAGGCCCCTAGCGGAAGAAAGCATGATAGCAGCTAATTTAATTTTGCGTGTCTTCATATGCTTGGATATCAACTCCTAGTTTAACTGTCGCATCCTTTGGCGGCACAACATAGTTACTAGACTGTGGATCTCCTCCCTCGAGCCAGACAAGCCTCGTATAACGACGGGTCTGTCCCGGAAGGAACGCATACTGTTCATAATGGCAGATCTTATCCGCGGAAGAGAACCTCTCTGCAACACCTAGAGACTTATCATCATCGGTGATGTATTCCTGGAATGTTCCGTGTTTTTTATTATAGGTAGCACTCCGCTTAGCATAGGTTTTTCCATCATGTTCGTCTTTTGTCTCATCATCCATCGAATGATCATAGATTTTGACTCTCCTAGTATCAGCTAAGGAAATCTTGTTTCCTTCGCTGTCTGTATAAGGAGTATCCGAAAGGATATTGAAGTCCCTGTCATACCGACAGGTCTTCGTACCGGTGTTCCGGATGAAGAAGGTATATTTAAAGAACGTCAGGGAAACTGGCGTTTCACCATCCTTCACGGCACCATAAAGATAGTCATTCCCTTCATCATCGATATTACGATCCCCGTAGTTCCGCCTAAGCTCTAAGTAACTTGCTTCGTGGAACGTAGGAAGATTGTCATCGACTTTCAGATAGGAAGTCTTGTCTTCGAACGATGATTTCGTCGCAATTGCTAAAGATACGTCTCCAGAATCGAGAGAAACCGTAAAAGTACCCGTATGGCGTCCCAAGAAAGAGACAATTCCCAGCACGGTCCTTCCGGCAAACCCGACTGCAGAAACAATAGCTACTATTCTGCGGCGTTTGCGTTTTTTCACATATTCTAGTTCAACCATAAAATAAGCCAAACCGAAAGAATGACGACTCAAATTTCAAATGTCCCGAAGATCAGATACCAAATAGTATGCCTATTGTCCAATTCACACTTCTCAGCCCTGATCTTGCGGAAACTGGCTGCCTTCTGCGTAGAAAGGCCCTATAGCTTTGCGTCACGGAATCGCTTCCGTTTTGCTTTTCTCGAAAAAATTTTATCACAGGCAAAAAACAGAGTCAATAAAAGAGGCGGCTTGCACCGCCTCTCTTTCTTTTACTTTCCTTCGCTTCCTTTATCCTGATTTTTCAGCTCTTCCATCAGTTCTTTACGAAGCTGGGCTTTCTGCTCATCCGATAATTGATTCCTTTGAATAGGTTCAGCCTTAGTAGACTTACGGACATAAAGGACAAGACCAACAATATTCGCTGCTAATAATAAGAATAAAGGAAGAACAAATAAGCAGAAATAGAATGTTGTATGATTCCTCAAATATCCAAAGAAACCTTTTGCATTAAGAATATCAGCAGTAGTCCTGCTAGATAACTTAACAAGCCTGATAACACTCACAACAAGAAGGAAAACCGTAATAGCGAAATCAAGTCCGAAAAGGATAATGTACAGCGCTTTCTTACTTTTTTTCATTGAAAATATTTACCAATTTACCAACTTTGTTTAGTTTAGCATAGCAAATATAAGCTGTCAAACTTATTCAACAAAAAGCAAGAAAACGCTGTCCTTCTCCGCTGGAGGGGGAAAGGGTTACCCTTTTGCGGTTCTGGAACCTTAACAAGGAACACTGCCGCAGCACGACAAGAAAATGAAAAGAAAAAACAGAAAAATATGACAAAACTTAAGAAAAGCACAGTAGTCATCCCTGCCCTCGCTAGAATCGCAGTCACTGCTGCAGCATCCGTCTCCGGCACCGTCGCCTGGTTCACTGCCAATCGTAGCGTGACTGTTAATGTTTCTAATTTCAACGCAGTTGCTCAAGATAGTGGCTTATCTATTGAGCTTGGAAACGTTTTGGTCGGTGTTGTTGCAGATGCAGAGGGCAATACTGGATCAGTTAAAATGGCTGAGAAGACTAGCTTAACTGATGCTTCTTATGATCCAAAGTCTAGCAAACTCTATACGAAAATCTTAGGCGAAGATAAACAGAATAATACTATTATTACGGGGTTTGAGGATTTAGACAATGCCACTGTGCCTGATGAGGAAGGAATCGGTAGTGCTGTTAAAAGTAACCCTAAATGGTCTTATGAGAATGGAAGTGGCAATGACAAAACCACAGCTTATTATGGTGTTTCTTGGACTTGGAATTTTACTTATGGTTTCAAGTCTGATGCTAATGATATTGGCTTGTTCTTCGATATTGCGAATTCTACCTTCGCTATTGAGAGCAAAGATAATAAGAACAGGAACGGCACTGCATATGATCCAACTACAAATAAAGGAGTTGGAAAAGGCTTCCGCTTAGCTTAGCAAGGCAGGTAGAAAAAGATACCGATAATAAGAATGAAAACCAGACAATAGTGTGGGCACCGCAAGACAGCGAAGATTCTCATGTTATAGGTACGACAAAAGAAAGCGTAGCTGCGTTTGATGCAGGTATACTCCATAAGGTTGGAGAAAACCTCCATTGCTACGGATTTAGCTACAGCTTATAATACAAATAATGGTCGCAATGGCCATTGCTTTTTGGGTAGTTTAACTTCTAAAGCCGCAACTATTAGTGTAAAGTGCACCGCATGGTTTGCAGGAACCGATTCTAATGCTGTCAACGCTGCTTTAGATCAGGTTGTCACCACGACACAAAGATTTTACGTTCGTAAATTAGCAAAAAAATAACCGTTTTGGGAATTGAACTAAAGCCGAATAAAAAGCAGCCTATTTTTTCAATAGGCTGCTTTTTACTTATAACTAAAGTTGCTTATTTCGAAAGTCGCCAGGTCACAGATGTTTTCTACTCAAGTGCTTAATGCCATAGGTGCCTTCCCACATTCAGGCGTTAATAAAATTGAGTGCTATCTTTTGATATCAATAACCTATCTACTTAGGCAGATTCACGAGCGTAAAACTTCATTGTTGTGCCGATAGAGGAAATATTGTCCAGATTGTCAGAAATCATATTAGCATCCAATCCTTCAAACCATACGACGACCTGAACAGTAGCTGTTGCCTTGTGGGTATTGTCATCTCTATCGCATTTTGCAAGCCAATCACCACGTTGATTGTTATCTGTGCCTTTATCAAGAGCAAGAGTATTTAAAGAATCATTATCATGTGAAATCAAGCCATGGGTTTGCGCACCTGCAATAGAGTACTGAGTAGTTTCTTTTACGCTAGAAACATATCCAAGTTTTTGTTCTCCGGTGCCATTAACTTCTGCTGTAGAAGCCAAAGGTGCCCAAACAATAGATTCATTAGTACCAGACTGCCTAAAAACTCTAAATGCGGTTTTGGTTGCTCCACTCTTTGTTTCTGTAGCAGATGAACCTTTTGCATTAAAGAAAATATCATAATTAGAAGTCGAATTTGTGACATCAATACTGAACGTCAATTTCCAAGAGACGCCATAATAGAACTTGGAAGTTGCATCAAATTGTTGAGGAACAGCCTTATAGTCATTTGTACCATATTCAGGTTCACCTTCTTCCACATTAGTCCAAAATGGGGTCGGGGTCCCAGTTGTTGTTGTTAAAGCGGCTCCGCCATAAGATGCATCTAATAACTTTACGCCATCCTGAACCGTGATAGTTTGAGTGTTAGGATCCGCACTTGTTGGAGTTTCCACTCCTTTGCCATCTGTTGCAGTAATAACCAAGTCACCCTCATTTGTACCTGCTAAGAAGGTACCTCCTGTAACAGTGGCTTCACGCGTCGCAGTGAACCAGGCGACGGTGCCGGAGACGGATGCTGCTGCCGTGACTGCGATCATAGCGAGGGCAGGGATGACTACTGCGCTTTTCTTAAGTTTCTTCATATTTTTCTGTTTTTCCTTTTCATTTCCTTGTCGTGCTGCGGCAGTGTTCCTTGTTAAGGTACCAGAACCGCAAAAGGGTAACCCTTTCCCCCTCCAGCGGAGAAGGACACGATTACTTTTTAGACGATAGGTGTTGTTTCTTTTGTTCTAGCATGGGACAATGCGTGAACCAGAAGCAAAATTAATTTACATTAGCTTTTTTGAATTGTCAAGAAATCAAATGAGAAAAAGCAGGGTATGATATTGTTTTTCCTATCTCATATATAATTAGACACCCTATTGATTTATTTGCTTTATACATTATATAATAAGTCTTAACATCGAAATTTTATTTCTGACCAGGAGGCAATTTCCGTGGATAAGCAAGTTCTTCTTTCTCTCTGCAATGCAAGGCAGACGCTTTATCCTCTCCTAGGTATTGCCCTAATTGAATCGGATAGTTTTTCTTATGTAGATTATCTTTTCACTTCTCCATCCTTGAAGGAAAGGAGGGATGCAGGAAAAGAAACAGGTTCTTTTTCTCCTAGTTTTGATGTCTATAACAGGAGGCGCAAGGCAAAGAAATGCCAAGGCTCCGATGGTATTCATTTCTTTTTCCAAGATGCAAGCTATGAGAGGATCAGGTCTTATCTTTCCAGTAATCAAGATAAGGACCTATATGTTGCTTTTATCCGTAGGGTCAATGTAAACACCAATGATCCTAAATACAATAACTTTATTGTTTCCAGAAACAATAATCTTTCTTCTTTGTTTGAGATGGTTCTCATTGTAAACAAGAAAGAAGATAGCTACCTTGTTGTCCATCGCAATCAAGTCTGGGGAGAAGAAAAAGCAAAACCAAACTTTGTTTCCAGGGTTGCAGATTTTTCGGTAGCGGCTATCCATCCCAAAGACAGAAATCGTTTTCTTCTCTATAGGAACCCTGACTTCTGGAAGGAAAGAACTAGTTCGAATCCAAACGGATTTGTGAATGACTTCTTCCGTGTCAAATCCATCAGGAAGGAATACCGATGGAGAGAAGTCTATATTATCGACAGGAAAGAGCCTGACTTCTATAGGCTCTGTGTCACCTATGTCAACAACCCTGTCGAAGAAATGTTTTTATCGAGTCATTACGACAATGTTGTCACAGAAGACTATATCTTCGATGGTCTTACTGGTCTTAGGAACCGGCATGGCTTTGAAAAAGCAGAAAGCAGAATCGCTAGGAAAAAGGAAAAGAAGACCTTTACGCTGATTTCCATCGATATCGATAACTTTAAGATTATCAATGATCTCTATGGCCACGCCTTTGGAGATGAAGTGCTGACAAAGAGGGCAAAAGATCTAAGAAGGGTTTTTGGATATCAGAACCTGACTTCTCGGACCGGAGGAGATGAATTTACAGTTCTCTTCACCAATCGAAGCTACCAAGACTTAGAACCCTCTATCAAGAAATTCGCAACCAGGCAGCATAGTGTCAGGCATAACGGAAAAAATATCTGCTTTACGGTTTCTATTGGTATTGCCACCTATCCAGACCAAGCAAGCAGTCTCGATGAGCTTGCCAAAAAGAGTGACCGGGCCCTCTATGCCGTTAAGAGGAACGAAAAGAAGAATTATTCTTTATACAGCAAAGACAGGGAGAAGTTCACTCAATCCCAGATCGGATTCTCGTTCCAGGACAGGCATGAATCGTATCCAGGAGGAAGGTTGTTCTATCCTGCAGACAGGAACGATAACGAAATCCTTCATCTGAATCAGGAAAGGATCAACCTTTCCGGATATGATTCCTTAGAGGATTTCCGTTCTAAGACCGAAGGCTCTCTTTCTTCCTTATTCGATGAAGCAGACATCAGGGAAAGGAAGAAGGAATCGAATAAGCTCGTTACTATCTATAGGAAAGCAAAAAGCGGAGATAGAATTCCGCTCCTTATCAAAACAAGAAAGGTCCATCACCCTCTCTTCGGAGATGTCTTCTATGCTGCCTTGCTCCCTGTTGATCGATAGTAAAAGAAAAGGCGGAGATTAGCTCCGTCTTTTTCCTTGGTACCGTCTTTTTTCTCTCTCCGATAGAGAGAAATATTTTATTTTCTTCTTCCGCTCCAGGAGAGGGTAATGAATATCGAATTGATTCGGATTGCGTTTTGCAATCACCCACTTTAGTTTGGAAATAACACCGACTACATTGCTGAATCCATAGACGAAAGTAAAGACAGGAGAAAGCAGGATTCCTTTCCACCTGCCTTTCAAACGATAGTCCCTTCCGAGTTTTCTTCGGTCTAAGAAGACCGCAACGAAACTTTGCAGAATGCAGAAGAGCAGAAGAACAGCAATGACTTCCACGGCCCTAATTAATAGATCATAGATAGCAGCCTGTCCAAGTAACTGGTTCTGCCTTGTCTTTGAAAGAGCATTGAATGTACTATTATCCCAATAATAGAAACGGATAAAGAAATTATCGTGGTGATAGTTCGAGATTCCGACTTTTGAAAAGTATCCGTCTAGAAGTTGTATTCCACCGAACCCTTGAATCAGCCTGATAATGGCATAGAAGATATAGTAAATTGGGAACCAGAGGAAGCAGATAACACTAATAGGATTAAATCCAATCTGAATCAACCTATCAAGATACCTTGGATTTCCAGTCTTAAAGAACCTCACAATCCTCTTCCATCCATCGGTGAAGAAGAGCTTATTCAAGGAATGTCCTAAACGGATAAGACGCCGGAAGGTATCCTGGAAAGAACTTGGCTGATCTTCATAGACAATCGCATCGGTATTGAAGTAGCACTTGTATCCGTCATAAAGACGATTCAGACAGAATTCAGCATCTTCCGCTGCTCCCATCGAATCCCATCCATTCCTCTTCTCTGCGACTTCACGGGTGAAGGTAAGACCTGGGCCAGGAGTCCTAGAAGTAGAATGAACCGCTTGACGGAAAGTGTTCTGAAGTCGGCTATCCTTTGTATAGAAAAGAGCACAGGTTTCTGTCCAGATGTTCTGCTTCAGGTTGCTGGCAGCTTCATATGCTCTTACAATCTTGGCTCCACCGGAGATAGAATTGTTCCTCTGACGGACAAAGTCTGGATGTAAAAAATTATCGGCGTCGATGCGGATAAAGAATTCAGTATCTTTGTCTTCTTTTAAAATCTGCTGCCTCCTATAACGGAGAGGATAGCTGACCCTGGCATGATCTGGATCAGGGTCATTCAAGACATAGACCTTTGCACCTGCCTTCTCTGCTTCTGTTGCAGTTCTGTCTTTGCAGTTATGGGCACAGACATAAACTTTGAGTTTGTCTTTTGGATAGTTTTGATTCTGAAGAACAGCTTTGACTGTCTTTCCAATGACTTCTTCTTCGTTATGAGCAGCTATGACAATAGCGACTTTATGATAGTCATTGGATTCTTTCCAATGTCTTCGTTTTAGGAAAAAGAAAAAAAAGAAAAGAAACTGCGGAATAAAGGATATGGAAACCAAAATAACCGCAACTAGGTTCACCCAGAAAAGAATATAGAGAGTAATATCCATAGGATTCATAACTAAACTATATGTGTTACCACGAAGAAAGTCAAAGGGATTTTTCTAGTTTGTATTTCTTATCTTCTGTTCTTTTCCTTTTTTTGAATTCTAATGGATGAAATGAAGGGTTCTAACTATTTTTAGCTAAGGAATCTATCAATCTACAAGCCAAGACAAAAGATTGTACTCATTAGAAAGATAGAATGTCGGAACATCGAAAGGAGTGATTCCTTCCATGATTGTAATCTTTTCCTTGCCATGAACCTCGGATAAGGCAGCTGAGGAAATAAAAGATAGGAGTCCGGTTCTACATCTTTGTCTTTCCCATACTTTCTAAGCCCGTCACCAGCAGTGAGCAGATCCAGATTTCCTTCTTGGCTAGTTGGCTTTCCACTGCCACCATGCAGATAGAGAATAAGAGGAAGATTCTTTTCTATCTTCTTTGGAGAATAAAGAAAATAGTTGAAATTCTGTCCAGAACGACTTCTTTATTTTTGGATTTACAACAAACCCATCGTCTGCTTTTATTCAACAAAAAACCTGGCATTGCTTTGCCAGGCATATTTTATGGTGGAGCTGACGAGGATCGAACTCGCGACCTCCTCGTTGCGAACGAGACGCTCTCCCAACTGAGCTACAGCCCCAGAACAAGAATAGATTCTATCAAAAAGAAGAAAGTAATTCAATTTAAGATAAATACTCAAGAATCACAGAGTAGGCTTTGACAAGGTCATCCCTTTTCCTAGCTGCATTCGCACTAGAAGAAGAAGGAAGAGAGATATTATCCTTATCAAAATAGGTCTGATAAAGTTCACTTGCCTTCTTCCCCGTAGTGAAGACTTGTTCAATCGGATATTTTTGTAATATCGCTTTGATATCCATTGGAACTACGTTCTTGATAGATGTGTCACTAGAGGCATGAATATCACAGCTGTAAATAACATCACTGAGTGCAATATGATGCTTCGTAAGAAATTCTTTTCTCTCCTGTATCGTAAGAGGAACCTTTTCCTTGAAGAGAACAGCTAAAACCGGAAAGAAACGATTGTTCTTATGTGCATAGTAAAAGCCTTGTTTCCGGCTTTCCTTAGACGGAAAGGAACCGAGAATCAGAATTTTTGCTCCTCCTGGAAGAAAAGAAGGAAGAGAAGAATGAGTTACATGTTCATAAAGCTGTTTCATCTGCAGACTATTATAATAAAGGTAATATGAAAATCCTATCTTGTCTCTGTTCCTATAAGGGATGTCTTTCCTCAAAGGAAGCAAACGAAATCATCTTAAACCACAATCATCGAAACCATCCAGATAAAGAGATGGACTGTTTTTCTTTTGCGGATGGCGGAGAAGGCACGTTATCTGCCTTAAAGAGCATCTACCCAAATAGGAAAACAGGATACTATCTTCTCCCCGGTCCGATTAAATGCAACGAAGCACAAGCAGAATACGGAATCCAAGAAGATACAAGGATCATAGAAACAAGTAAAATCTTAGGACTGAACCTAAACCCTGATTTGGATTTTGATCCTACTACAAGCTTTGGTCTTGGGATTCTGCTTAAATATGGACTAGAAAACGGCTTCCGTAAGTTTCTAGTCGCTCTTGGCGGTTCTGCTATTGCAGACCAAGGTGCCGGAGCAAGGTATGCCCTTGGCTACCGGTTCTACGGAAAAGAAGGGAAAGAAGTCTTCCCTCTTTCAGGGAATCTAGGAAGAATCCAATCCGTAGATTCCACAAAAGCAGATCAAAGATTCAAAGAATGCTCCTTTACACTCCTAGCGGATGTGAAAAGTCCTCTGCTTGGAGAAAATGGATCAACCTATCTTTTCAGTGAGCAGAAAGGTGCAAAGAAAGAAAAGCTTCCCATTTATGAAAACGGAAGGGAGCATTTCAATTCGATTCTAGTGAATTGTGGCTTTCCAAATGTATCCATGCTTCCTTCTAGCGGGGCAGCCGGAGGACTTGGTTCCTTCTTTTATCGCTTTGGAAAAACGAAGGTCTTATCTGGAGCCGAATTCCTTCTAAAGGAAGCAAACAGGAAAGAAAAAATCAAAGATTATGACTATGTTCTTCTTGGCGAAGGTCATACGGACAGAGGCACATTAGAAGGAAAGAGCATCATGCCAAGGCTGAGCCTAATAAGAAAAAGCAAGGCAAAAGCAGTCCTTCTTTCTGGCATAGTTGATGAAGATGTCCTACCAGAACTTAAGAAGCAAGGAGTCTCTTTTTTCTGTCCTCTTCACGATAAAGCCTGTAAGGATTATCAAAAAAGCGCAAAAGAAGATTTAGAAAAAGCATACGATAAATTCCTGTCCTTACTAGAAAAATAAGAAACTTTTTCTCCGTTCCCTTTAAATCTTCACTTTGCTACGATAAAATTAATAGCAAGGAGGCAGGAAGGGAATGAAAGATTATCGGAAAACAAAAGCGCGTTTCTTTCTAGGTCTTTTCTTTTTCCTGTCTTTGACAGGGCTTGGTATTACCTGGATTATCTATAGTGCTTTAACAAAAGAAGTCGAAGCCGGAAAGTACGAGTCCTCTTTTCCTGCTCTTATTGCAAGGATCATAAGGCTATCTTCATCTGCCGTTCTTGGTATTGCCTACTTAACCTATTTGATTGTCACCTACTTCAAAAAGCCAAAACTAAACATACGGAAGGAAACAAAGGCTTCCTTTATCCGATATGATGTTCTCGAAGATGGCGCAAGTCTTACCTATAAAGACTATTTCATCGGAACCTGGAGGGAAGAAAAGAAAAACAGGAATTCCTTGCTTATTTCTTCTTTCTACCTCTTGCTTGCCTGTGTAGCTGTTGCAGTCAATCCAAGAAGGAGGAAAACAAGTGCGTTTTTCTTTATTCTTCTGGTATTAGTAGTCATCCTGATTGTTTTCTTAACCATCTACGCTTTCCTTCTTCCCTACATTCTTTATAAAAAAGCAAAACCAGCACGAATCAAGGAAACCATTGAAATTGATTCCACTAGGTTAATCATTACCAACAAAGATAAAACCGTATGCTATGATTTCGACTACATGGATAACGCAAAAGAGACCAAAAGCAGTTTTCTCTTTGTCTTTGCCTCTTCAGATGGTCTTCTTCTAACGGTCAAGAAACAAGGAAGGAAGCAGGAAGCAAAAGACTTCCTCTCGGATAAAGTAAAAGAAATCCGGAAGAGAAGACTTCCCTACTAGAGAAAGGAAAAGATTATGAAACAAGGTTTGCTCGTTATTCTGACAGGTTGTTCCGGAGCTGGAAAGAAGACCATTCGTAGAAGGCTTGCTCTTGAAAGCAACGCAATGATTTATTGTCCGCTCTATACAACCCGTCTTCCCAAGAAAAAAGAGCGGCAAGGGGTTGATTACAATTTTGTAACCGCAGATGGATTTGCTTCCTATGCACAGCAAGGAAAGTTCCTTTTTTCTTTCAAAGAAGACAATGCCAATTACGGCATAGATAAGGAAGCAACAGAAAAAGCCTTGCAAGAAGGCAAGATTGTTCTGATTGATGTTTCGCATCCTATTGCCAAAGAACTCAGGAACACTTATAAGGGAATGTATACATTGACCATCGATATTGTCATTCCTGGCGATGAAGCCGTTGAGAAAAGAGTCAAACATGGTCTCCATGGTCTCTCTCCCTATCAAGTCCACAAGGCAATTATGGAAGCCTGCGAAGACAATAAAGATACTGCAGACTATGATGTCCTATTGAACAACTACGATCTGAAGCGAACCATCAAGCGCTGTAGCCAAGCTATCCAAGGACGGGTATCCTATATCGAAGCAATCGAAGAAGGAAAAGAGCCTCCGGCAGGATATATTATAAAGCGCCCTTAGTTTCTCTATGTTTTACCTTATAAAGGTACTCATCGGACGTGCCGTTGTTTCTTTGGATCGTCCTTTTGATTATTACACTCTCGATTCTTCTATCAAGAAGGGCATGAGAGTCTTGGTTCCCTTTGCGTCTTCTAAGGAAACCGTTGGTTTTGTCGTGGAAGACCCTCTTCTTATACAACAAGATATTGAAGACTACAAAACCGATTCTGGAAGAAAGCTATCCAAGATTCTATCATCCATTGATGATGTTCCCCTCCTTTCAGAATCTCTTTTTCAATTGGCAAAAGAAGTCTCTTCCTATTACAAATCCGATTTCATCCGCGTATTATCGACAAGGCTTCCTCCAAGCCTAAAGCCAAAAAACTCTGCTCTGAAAAAGCCTCAGGCAAAAGTCGTTGATTTTGTTGTTGCTCTTTCCTATGATGAAAACCTACTTAATCGAAACGAAAAAGCACTTTATCTGAAACTAAAATCAGAAAAAGACGGAATTCGTAAAAGCAGGATAAGTGCTAAGGCTTCTTTGAATAAGCTGATTGAAAAGAAAGCCGCCGAAATAAAAGAAGTTCCTGTTTCCCGAATTCCAGAACTGGAAGCAAAGCATCTTTTCCCCTATGAACTGACAAACAGCCAGCAAAAGGTCTTTGATGATTTCCTAAATAGCCAGAAAAGAGTTTCTCTTCTTCAAGGAGTAACAGGAAGCGGTAAAACAGCCGTATATATTTCCCTTGCCAAGAAATACATCAAAGAAGGCAAAGGCGTCCTCATTCTAATTCCAGAGATAGCTCTAACAGACCAAAGGTCCAATCTCTTCGCAAGCTATTTTCCAAATACCCTCTCTATTCTGAACTCCTCCTTATCCGATAGCCGAAAATACGATGAATACCATCGTATTGCATCCGGAGAGAGCAAAGTTGTCCTAGGAACAAGATCTGCCATCTTTTCTCCAGTCAAAGACTTAGACTTAATCATCATCGATGAAGAACACAGCTCCTCGTATAAGCAGGATAATGATCCTTATTATGATGCCATCCATGTTGCCCAAAGGAGAGCAGAAATCGAAGGAGCAAAAGTCCTTCTCGGCTCGGCAACCCCTCGTATCATCGATAAGGCAAAAGCAGTTCATGGCTTATACGATAGGCTCTATAGGAACGTAAGATACAGCTTAAACCAAGACAAAGAAGTCAAGATTATCGACAGGAACAACTATTCCTTGATTGATCCCTATAAGTCCGCATTTATCTCCGTTCCAGTAATTCAGGAAATTGAAGAAAACCTGAAAAAGCATCAGCAGACCAGGATTCTATTGAATCGAAGAGGATTTGCTCCAATCTATGTCTGCCGGAACTGTCATAAGACCATCAGTTGCCCGAATTGCTCCATTCCTCTTTCCTATCATAAGAAAGATGATACCCTGCGTTGTCACCACTGCGGATACAAAGTCTCCAGCATCGGATATCTCTGCCCCAATTGCCATGACCATGATTTCAGGACAATCGGGCAAGGTACCGAACGTGCTTATCAAGAAATCAAAAGTCTCTTCCCCGGTGCAAAAATCACACGTCTTGATTCCGATGTTTCAAACAATGAAGTCCGTCACGAAGTCCTTGAAAGCTTTGCCGACGGAGAAACTGACATCATCATCGGAACACAGATTATCGCCAAAGGACATGACTTCCCGCGTGTTTCCTTAGCCATAATCCTAGATGCCGATCAGACTCTCCGGCTTCCAAGCTATCTTGCCAACGAAGAGACCTTTGACTTAATTGCCCAGTTTGTTGGAAGAGCCGGCAGAAAAGACTTAAAAGGACGCGTATTGATTCAAACGTATTCTCCTGATAACAAAGTCATATTGAGGGCAGCGAAGCAGGACTATGAGTCCTTCTATCTCTACGAAAGGGAAGAAAGACGGAAATATCAGTATCCTCCTTATACTTATCTGACTTCCATTCAAAGGAAATCAGTCTCTAAGGAAAGAGTCGATGAGGTCTCTCTCGCAGTCGAACAATATCTAGTCAAAGCCATCGGAAACAAAAAGTTCAACGTCTATGGTCCTTCCGCCCCATTTATTCCTCACAGGAACGGAAGATACTATCGAACCATATTGCTGAAATACAAGTCCATCGAAGAGAACTCAGAGATTCTTGATGGCATCAAAGATATCCGCCTTAGCAACAAGGATGTCGAGATATCCATTAACGTCGATCCTGGCAGAGAAAACAGGTAAATCAAAAAGCATCCTAGTCATTAGTTGACTAGGATGCTTTTTCGTTAATAGCTAGAAATAGTAGACTTCTAAGATTGGACGCTCACCATTCGTTTTTGAATCTTTATAGAGTCGTAAAGTGACATAGTGAGTCTCCTTCTTTTCTGGAGTAACGACAGTAACTCCGTCATCATCATAAACAGCAGGAGTTGTGACAACATGCGTTCCAGAGGCAACATAGATAGTTCCATAGAGTGCCCTCTTGGAATAGTCGTTCCTGAACTGCCAATCCGTGATTTTGGTATCTGCCTGAAGAGCTGCTTTCCTATTCGTATAGATAGAGTCATCCCAGGAAGAACCAGTCAACGTGCAGATCTCATTTGCCGTCGCAGAAACCGTCTTCTTCGTTAAGATTGGAGTCTTAGAACCAAGGTAGAAGTAAGGAAGAGTATATCCGTCCCTACCATCTTTGAGGCAAGTAATCGTATCAGCGTCCCAAGCGGCATCCTTTCCAGTCGGAGCAGCAAAAGCCTCCTTATAGAAGACTTTTACTTCAACTTTAGAAGTTGTACTGGAAGTCGTAAGAGTCAATGTACCATCGGAAGTCGTCTTAGTGGCTGTGACATCTGCAAAGGCAGTAGGATCACCAGTAGCCGTAAAGACATTGATAGATGCATTCCAGCCAGCAGCTTCCAGAGTCTTCTTGATGTTTTCCCTATTGAAGTAAGCATAGCTGAAAGTACCATCTGTCTTGATATCGACATAGCCACCGTTCGTACTCTTATATGCTACGGTAACCTTGTTGCCGATATTTAGCTCCGGAAGAACAGCTTCATCCGTGCCGCCAAGGTACTGTTTCCTGACTGTCTTATCGGCATCACTCCAGGCAAGCGGAGCAGCAGTAGATGCATCAGCGACTTTATCATAGAACACACGCCTAGAGACAACAGCCGAATCACTGTTTGTCCAACGGCTGATTCCAGCACGCCTGATAGCCGTGACCTTTCCATCTGCATCATAAACGTATTTATAGGCTTCATGAGAGTCTTTTCCAAAACGGGTCTTGATTTCCGGATTGATGGTCCAGCCTGCTTTGGTGAAAGAAGTATCGAACTCCGTCAGAACACGGTCATCGAACTTAGCGCCTTTCAACTGCACATAATGGTTGGTCGAATTGTTCACAGAGCTCGGAGTCGGATCATCGGTTCCAAGATAGACATACGGAATCAAATCCGTAGATGGGAAGCCAGCTTTCGTGATTTCGGTCTTGACCTTGTCATCCCAATCTGTCTTCTTTGCGCCCCAGGCATCCGCATAGAAGATGCTCCTCTGGGTCGTGTAAACCGGGTTATAAGTCGTGCCAGTAGAAGGTTTGTTAATAACAGCTTCGAATGTGCAGCCATCGGCAAAGGTCTTCTTTGCAGTCAGCTTGGTTGCTTTGCTCAAATCATCGTCGGAGTTTGTCGTAATCGTCCAAGCAGAATCTCCCTCTGCCGGTGCATCAGCTTCAAAAGAAGCTTTTGCTTTAGCAATGATTTTCTCGTTCCACTGTCCTCCATAGATTGTCCTGCAACGGGAATCCTTTGCCCAGCTAGAATTATGACGCTTCGTTCCTAAATAGATATAGGGGAAGGAGTGTCCCCCGAAATTCTCATTCATCGAGTGCTTTGTAGAAGAAGTATCAGCACCCGTCTGGTTCGTTCCGCTGCGATCTGTATCCCAGGCGCCGACATAACTATCATCGAAAGCCTCAAACCTCTGAACATACAGAGTGCAACGTCCGGTTGTAGAAGCAGAACTAATCTTCACCTGCCTCTTATCGCCAGTATCCTCAAAAGTCTTTTCCGCAACAAGGTCAAAACCATAGCTGGCACTTGCACTTAAGGTAACAGTCCAGCCATCTGCTTCTAAGACCTTCTTTGCATTTGTGATAATGTTACCAGTAGCAAAGGTACCAGTAGAAGAGGTATTGATCTTCCTTCTTGCATAGCGGTTATCGTAGTCATAGGTAAGGTCTTTCTCACCAAGATAGATATAAGGGATAATCTGATTGAACTGGGCTTTCCTCTCATTCTTGATATCGTCGTCCCAATCCGTAGCAGTATCCGGAATAGTAAGTGCAGGGAGATAGAAGACCGTTGCAACCGTCTTGCCAGTGGGTGATGAAGGCTCTGGAACACGGACAATAAATCCAGCACCATCCGAGAAAGTCGTCGTTGCTTCTAAATCATTGCCGTTCCTTGTAACAGCCCAGTCACAAGTTGTGTCATTTTCAAGCGTTGTCTTGATGTTCGGAATCGTCCGTGCATCATGGACGCCACCAGTGATTGTGAACTTATAGGTAGAATCCGAATAGGCATAAGTCGGATACTTTGTGCCGAGATAGAAATAAGTCAGAGTATGTCCGTCGCAATCCCTTGTGAACTCCTGCTTTAACGCACTTGGCCAGTCCGTGACAGCATCCTTATCCCAGTTCTCACTCCTCTGTAAGGTGATAGAGAAACGAGTCGAAGAAGTTGGAGAGGGGGTTGCAATCGTAACATTCCTGACATCTCCGGAAGGATAAACTCTCTTTGCTTTGAGAACCGGACCAAAGCTATTGGTGGATTCTTCAATCGTCCAGTCTGGAGCAGCAAAAGCAGCTTTTGCAGCCGTGATAATCGCGGGATCGAACTTGTATCCGTAAATGGTTAGAATCTTGGTGCTAGAAGCAAACTTTGTATAGCAGACAGGTGCACCAAGATAAAGATACGGAATCGACCTGTTCGGGAACTCCGCATTGATTTCATCTAAGGTATCCTGATTCCAGGCACCCGGTGCCTTAGAAGCATCATAAACAACATCATAATAAGCTTTGACTAAGAAATAACCATCGGAATCCTTGGTGATTTCGACTTTGAAGGCACCCTTTTCAAAAATCCTATCGGTGGCAGTCATCTTAGTATGCGTCCATCCGTCATCAAGATAGGTGGTCTTAAAGCCATCCATCTTGGATGCATCAAACTCAGATCCTGAGATTGACAAATAGGTAGATGATTTCAAAGTGCTATCAATCCATTCCGCATCATAGTTACCAATATTGACATAAGGAATGATATAACCATCGAAATACTTCTCCATCCTGCTTGCAACGCTCTTCTTCCAAAGAGTCTGGGTAGCAGTTGATGTGGATGTTCCTCCTGTGGAACCGCTTTCTGTACCAGAAGTATCAGAATTTCCGCCAGCAGTTGTTGGGCTTTCCTGTGGTTTTTCGGTAGGAGTAGCAGTAGGAGCTTCACTTGGTTCCGTGATTGCTTCACTTGGCTGCTTCCCTGTAGATGGGCCAGTAGAAGCACTGCCTGTAGCATTACAACCGGTCAAAAGTAATGAAAATAAGGATAAAAACGCGAATTTCTCTGCTTTTTTCATATAATTTCCTCCTTTGAGAGAATGCCTGTATTATAAAAACACTGTTTCGGATGTTGCAATTCACAATTAGGAGAAAGTATAGATAACCCATTGTGAAAGCGATTTCATAGGAGTGATAGTGTTATTTTCATTCCGGATTATGTTCTTCCCACAACAGATATATGTTTTTCCACTATTTTCCGGCTTTGAAAAAAATATTTTTCGGTTTTTTAGAGAATTCTATAATTTGAGTATCGTCTTCCACAGAAAGGGGGGAGAAAGTTATGAAAAAGCATTTCACATTATTAGCCGTATTAACTCTTGTGCTAACAGGATGCACAGGAAACAAAGCTTCCGACTCAACATCAAAGGCCCCTTCCGCTCCACAAGTCAGTGAAGTATCGGAGATTCCTGCAACCAGCGCAAAACCGAGTGAGACTCCTACCGAAGCTCCAAGCGAGAGCGCAAGCGCAAGTGAAGAACCAAGTGAGACAGTATCCAGCACTCCGACTATCTCTCTGTGGGGAAAGGTCATTGAAGAAGAAAGGAAAAAGTATCTAGGCGGATCTGTTCTTCCTTATACCAACATTGGAACAAACAAGTCACTGGCAACCGGACTCCATGACTCTAGGAACAAGACCGGATTGTATTATGAAATCATTGGAAGCAGCACCTTTGATGGAGCTCGCTTCAATGCTGAATTCAAGGCCGCCTATGAACAGGACGGCTTCACTGTCACAATCGATCCAGAGAACACCTATAGGACGGCTGTAAAAGACTCCGCTCATCTTTCCGTTACAATTAAGCAGGATGAGCAGGATGAAGGTGTCTTTACCATCCGAGCAAAATACGATGAGCCTTTCGATGCAACAAAGAAAACCGCATGGACAGCCGAAGAAGAGGTAGCACTCAAAGGCTATCTCTATGACCATACAATTCCGTTTGTCTATCTCGGAACTACAAATCCATATTTCTATCAGACCTACGATCAGAAAACACTCCGTATCTATGGATGGAATTATGATGCATCCATCAGGACTGCAGCTACCGCCGCTTTCAAGAGCGAAGATGGCTGGACTGCAAGCGTAGTGAACGAAGACGGAAAGGACTATTTCACTGCCGTCAAAACGTTTGATGATTGCAAATTAAGCGTTGAAATCGATGAAATCGATAATAACGCAACAACCCGTGCAAGGATGTCAGTCACCAAAGATGACATCTGGAATCCTGATTCCGCTCCGGATAACTGGGACACCGATAGGCTCGATGAAATCCATGGCAGTATAGATAACCACGATATCCCGTATGTCTATCTTGGTGCAGCCGAACCGACAAGGGAGTATAAAGATGATACTCACCGCTTCACATTCACCGGCGGATTCTGGAATGCAGAAGTGATTGCCTTAGCAAAAGCATCCTTTGAAGCAGCTGGATGGACAGTAAATGAATATAGGTCAACTTATGGACAGGCAATCAATGCCACGATTAAGGAAGCGGATGGCTGCCGTTTGAGCATGGTTATCGAGCCTCCTTATTCTGCAACCGGCAAGATTACAAGGTATGTCACTTGTTCTGCTGCTAGGACGATTCCTGCCGATGCAACAGAATGGGATGATGATACAAAAGCAGCAAGGACGAGCCACTTCAATGGACTAGCGATTCCTTACTTCTTTATCGGTGCAAAAGATACCCGTGCCTCCTTCAGCTATCTTTCTTCCTCGGTCCAGATTACCCCTGCCCTCAGCGGAACTTATAACGTTCAAATGCTCTATGGAGCAGAAGCTGCTTTAGCCGCAGACGGATATGCAGTCACCAAGATATATAAATCCAAATATGCTGCTTTTGACCTTAGTGCAACAAAGACTTTTGATAACGGCGATCAGCTGATTGTCACAAGGAACGCAAACGATACCAAAGATTCCCTTCCAGGAACGGCCTAAGTCAATGTTCGCTATCTTGAAAAATACGACGAAACATACGAAGGCTCTTATGCAGACGGAACCGATACTAAGAGCGAAACAACAACGACCGCTGCTTCTAGGACATCCTACTTCGGAGCAAGTCACAGTGTTCCTTATTTCTACCTTGGTGCTAAGCACTTCTACTCTCAAGTGAGCTCTGACGGCCGGTCTATTACCATCACCGGTGGAAGATGGAACGATGCAATCCTCTCTTCCAGGAAGACAAAGATTGCTGCCGATACTAGCGATGATGCAACCTGGGGAAGCGGAAGCGAAGTTAAGAATTCTTCTGGACTTATCACGTACACGAACACAAAGACCTTCAAGGATGGAAGTACGATTCAGCTTACCTTAAATCAGCCAAGCGCTGATACGGCTTCTGAGCCCTTCCACCCGACAACAAGGACTTTCCTCTACAATGAAGCCTATGGTTCTTCCGATACCGATTGGGCAGATGCAACCAAGAGTGTCAGGACAACCAACTTAGGTGGTTACACAATTCCTTACATCTATCTCCATGCCGCAAGCGACAAAGTCACCTCTTCTAAGAGCGTTGATTCCACCAACAATGCCTATCATTATGTCACCCTTACCGGTGGTATCTGGGATGATCGCATTCTTCCGAATGCCGAAACCACACTGAAGGCTGACGGATATACAACCGATACCTCGACCCTGCGTAACCGGCATGAATCCTTAGAAGCCTATAAGAAAAATACAGATGGGTCTTATCTCCGTGTCCTTCTTTATAAAGACGGAACCGATAACAAGACTGCCAAAGCAAAACTTGTCATCTATTATGATGCAGCTCTTACCATCACCGATACACAGACAGATTGGTCCGATGACATCAAGGCCGTCTATTCTGGCAAACTCTACAACTCCGTTCCTTACTTCTATAGGGGCGAGTATCTGACTGCAAAGAGGACCGAAAAGGATAACCAGTCCCAGACCTATCTCACCATCCAGACCAACAAAACCAAACAAGCCGATGGTCAATACCACTACCTCTACAACAATATCAATTATATCGTCAATGCAAAAGAAGCCTTCGAAACAGCTGGATGGACTATCGAAAAGAGGTACTGGCTCAACAGTGCTACAAATGGTAGCTACGGATACACCTCCTTCATTGCACAAATCAAGAACGCAAATGGATCCGTAACTCGTGCAAAGGTTGTCGCAGACAGACAGACTATCAAGATGGATATCTACTCCTATGGCTCTTATCAGCTTCCGGAAGAGGCAAACCAGAAATGGAACGATGACGATATTGCCATCATGGAGAATGTCTTCTACGGAAATGTTGCCCCGTACGTTTATCTTGGCAGTGATCATCCGCACTGGAGCAGTAACTCGGCCTCTGGTCACAAGATTGAAAGGGAAGGCGGCTTATGGAATGACAAGGTCTTCGAAGATGCCATCAACACCTTCACAGGCGACACCTCCATCAAGTGGTCTTACAGGTACTCTCATTCGACTCTGGGCAGCGAAACCATTACCATTCTCTATGCTTCCGGCGAAGTCACCAATTCCGACGGAAGTAAGTCTTACTGGGAATATACGATTTCTCCGAAGAACGAAGGATTCACAAAAGTCATCTACTGCACAATCGTCTTCTATAAGTAAGTCAAATGAAGATACCGGGCGCTGCCCGGTATTTTCTTTCTGTGTGAAATTCATTGGTCCGTGTTAGAATAAAAGACGTCAAATTTAGAAGGAGATAAGAATTAAATGATTACAGTTTCACTCTTAGGAAGGGATGAATACGAAGCTATCCGCTATACTGATAAGCTTCATAAAACAATTAAGGATATCTACCAGTGTAAAGACGAAGAAATCAATTTCTTCGCACCCCGTTCCTTTTTAATCCATGATGGCAGGGAACAGACAACATTCCGCTTAGATGTAAAAGTCGAAGCTCCGAAAGGAACCGAAGACAAAGAAAAAGAGGCTAGCAATGCAATCGCAGCCTTATTGAAAGATGATGCTGCCATCCATATCCGGATTGTCTTCGACTACTATGATTCAAAGCATGAGCATAGGTATATCGACAACGACTATCCTCTTTACAGGGATAAGAGCAATACCGTTCAAGCTCAGGAAGCCCATGATGAAGAAGTCGAAAAACAGGAATACGAAGAAACCTATGAGGAACCTTATAGGGGCGACATCATCGGTGACTTTGATAAGTTCCTCAAGCAGCATCCGGATGCAACAAACGAAGAAGTCTATGAAGCTCTCACTGGCATCCGTAAGGATGTGACGGAACGTCATCATAAGGAAAAGTAAATCATCCAGAGAAAAGACCAATCCAAAGATGAAAAGATTGGTCTTTTTTAATGTGACAAGAAAACCTACCCTCTTACTAGATTTGTTTTATGCGGATAGAATTATTTTTAATTCTACAGAATGAGAATATATCCAACCTATATTGTTTACCAGAAATTTTATATTCTTTCCTATCAACAGATAATCAAGAGAATGAACCTTTTGAACGGATATGGAATGACTTGTGTCAAAAAAGAAAAGGAACCTTTCGGCTCCAGATTTTATGGTGCTAGTCTTTGTACGGCGGTAGCCATCCGCGATTTTGTGAAAGAAACAAACAGGAATGATTTCAACAGAGCGGATCAAACATCCGGTCCTTTGATTCTTCCATTATCTTCTAGATGATATTCTTTAAAGGAAAAAGACAGTTCAAGCTCTGTATCATCTCCAATCCTATTATGCCCTTGCAAGGATAAAGAAAGATGATGATCTCCTGCATCGACTTTTTTTGTTGTATAGTTATCAGCCTCTTCTCCGGATTTTTCAAATCCTGTCACAGAAGTGAAGACAAGGGTATAAAGATGTCCATTCAGGATATCTTCATCATCCTCTTCTTCATTTGTCTGATTCTGTTCAATATCCTCATCGTTATCGAAAACGACCTGAAGAGACAAAGTATCCTTTTCAAGCTGGCAACGAATGATTTCGGTATTCCTAAGCTTGGAAAGGTCCTCTAATAACTCATTTGTGGTCATTATTTTCTTTCTCCTTCCTTACAACGGTCTTGCCATCTACGACATCTTTTTCATTCAGATGCAGGTTCTCCTGCTTCTTGAAAAAGAAGGTGTAGACGAATAAGGCAAAAAGAAGAGCAGTGAAAATCCAGAAAACCGATAATACAAGAAGATCACTGGTCGTCGGACCTTTGACTTCCCTGACATTGTCTTGCCTGTTTGCATCTCCGAAGAGAGTAAAACCACTCCCCCTCTTAACAGAAAAACTGATCGAGAAATAAAGTCCGATGACTAAAGCAACAAACATGAACCCGTTACTAATCCAGTCATGAATAGTAAAAGACTTAAAACGATTCCAATATGATTTCATACTTCATTATTCTAACAGAAAAGGTGTCAAGTAAGATACCTGACACCTGTTTTTTCAGATAATAGAAGATAGATTACCTATCAGCGTTGTGATAGACAGCCTGGACATCCTCGATGTCGTTTAAGCTATCAACAAGGTTCTGAACCTTGGCCTTATCTTCATCGCTGACATGAACATAATCACCGGAAGGAACATAAGTGACTTCGGAAGTGGTGAAGGAATCATCGGTAAGAGCGAAATCATTCCTTAAAATCGTACGGGCCTTGTTCAAATCAGCAGGAGTGACCTGGACAACAACAGTTCCCTCTTCGGCATCGACAGACTGGACATCAACATCGTTAAGGATTAAATCGTCTTCGATTTCCTCAGCAGTCTTATCCGAATCGAAGGAAATGACACCCATCTGAACGAAATTAAATGCAGCAGAACCGGAGTTTCCGATCTTTCCGCCGTGATGAGTGAAAGCAGCACGGACAGCGGAGAAAGCACGTTTCTCGTTGTCAGTCAGAGTATCAACCCTGATAGCGACTCCTCCAGGGCCAAAGCCTTCATAACGGCCAGCGACATAAGCGGCTGCATCCTTGCTCTTTGCTTTCTGGATAGCACGGTCGATAACGTCACGGGTGACATGCTGAGCCTTCCATTTTTCGATAGCAGAACGTAAAGCAAGGTTTTCATTGGGATCAGGGACACCGGATTTCGCAGCAAGATAGATTTCCTTGCTGGCGCGATTGTACAGAGCCGATTTAGCGGCGTTAGTCTGTGCGATTTTCTTTGCTCGAACTTCGTGTGCACGTCCCATAGTGAATACCTCTTTTCTTTCTTTGTCCATGTTTTGCAGTCAAAAACTGCAAATGACCTAACTTTAATATTATAAATTTCTTAGAATGCTGTTACAAGGGGAAAGTAAGGAAGAGTTCGGGTTAAAACCGCTTACTCTTCTTTTTGTCGTTTGGACTCTCTAGTTGAGGAACTACCATCCTATCTTTTGTTTTCTCGAATATCTTCCTATTATCCTGATAGGTGTCTTCATTCGATAGAATCGGTTTCAGAAAATAGAGAAGGTTCCTCATCCTGGCTTTCTTTGCAGGGTGAAGAAGGGTACCATCATCTTTTTCAAGGATGAAAGCAAAGTCCTTCAAGCAAGATAACTCTTCTGGAAGCGTGGCTTTCTCAAGACGATCTTGAGATTGATGAATAACATCTAAAAACCTCTTTGAGTCAGAAAGAGTTTTATCTGCTTCTTTTTCTAGTTTCAGCAACGCTTTCTCAATGTTCTTATCGGAAATCTTCTTTCCTTTTCTCTTATCAGAATAATAGGAGAAAATCATGGAAATATCTTTCTTCCGCTGGGCTTTTCGATTCCTTTTTTCTTCTTTTTTCTTTTCTTTCCGCTTGGATTCATTCTCTTCAATCCGGTCTTTCAAATCTTCCTCTAGCTCCGTGTTTTTCTTCTGCCCAGTCAGATTCCTAGCAAAATCATGAAGTTTATCCGAAAAGGCAGAGCTTGGGCTCTTTGTCAGCAGGGACTCCTTGTAATCTAGTTCAATCGCCTCTTTCAGCCACTTCCTGTATTTGTTCCTAAGATAAGAAACAGACAGAAAAACAAGCTGAATCAGAAGAAGGAGAAAGACAAACAAAGTCCTGACTTTATCAAAATCACCCGCTTTTCCTTGAAGAATCGGAATCAGAGAAACAATCAAAAGCGCTGTTTTATCAACAATTCCGATCATCTTCAAAGCAGCATGCCGTTTCTGATGCTTCTCTTTCGCGTCTTCTTCGTTTTCGTTATTGTGATAATAAAGATGCTCTGCAAAAACAAGCAAGGTAACAAAAAGAAGTACACAGTAAATAACAAGATAGGGAATCGAATCGTAATGCCGATAGATAGCTAACCCATAATATAGAATCCTAACCACCTGCACTACAATCCTGATGATATAGGCAATCTTAGAGAGATCCTCTTTAATCTTTTCTAATAATGCTAATGTATGCTTATACTCAATTGGTCTCATATTCCCTTCCTTAGCCCCTTATTCGTTCTTTAAAGCCTTAACCGGATCTTCCTTTCCCGCTTTAATGGCAGGAACAAGAGCAGAAATCCTGCCAAGAAGAACCGAGAAAGCAATCACAATCAGAGAATGATACCAAGTAAAGGAACAGATATGTCCTACTGCATAGAAGGAATAATAGTGGTTCATAAGAGCATTAATCGGGAAGGAAAGACAGTAGGTCAGAAGAGAACCGAAAATACCAGCCAGCCTTCCGGTAAAGAGAGACTCCATTTCAAAGATGGCAGCCACATCTCTCTTCTTAGAGCCAAGAGAGCGGAGAAGGCCGATTTCCTTTCTTCTTTCCAAAACATTATTGGAAGTCAATAATCCAGTCCTTGCGGAAGAAACAATCAAAGAGATACAGGCAAAGATAAGAAGAATCGTGGAAACCAGGGAAATCCTCTCCGCAACATCCGTAATCCTTCCAGAGGCATCGCTCTTATGATAATAAACCTGTTCGTTCTTACTGGAAGCGTGCTCTAAAGAACCTTCCACAATTTCATTGAAAGAGTCGAGCCGTTGAAGCAGGATTTCCCGCTTCGATAAATCCGTTGGGAACAATACCAAATCCTGAATCTCAGAATAAGCATTGACATAGGCAATGAGAGAGATGATTTTGCTATAGCAGCTATCGATATCATCTTTCCTATAGTCTTTTGCAATACAGGTCCTCCTATCATTCAAAGAAGAACTATCCGTTAGATCAAGATTCTTGACTTCATCCAGAATCAGATCCGCACCGACTTTCTTTCCATCACTTAAGAACCTTCCCGTTCCAATATACCTATAATTGCTTGTCACAAAGGGATAATAATTGAGATACCGGTTTGCAATCTTATTCAGTTTGTCCGTCGGAAGGACATCCGATTTACTGTCCCTGAATTCATCCGCAAGATCATTCCTTTCCTTCAAGAAGCCTTGCCTAGCAGAAACAGAACGATCCAAATCATCCGGTCTCGTAAAGATCAGATTCTTCTTGATTCCAAGAGAGACTTTGCTTGTCTTATTCTTGCTGACCAGCTCTTCTTGTAATTTTGGAAGAAAACAGAGACTCGGTGCTAGCCTAGACCTATTGCTTCCTTGCTTTGGACGAAGAATGCCAGTAATCTTCAATTCGCGTCCGGATTCATAGAATGCTTTTGTTAGCTCATGTTTTGAAAAAGAGGATATCGAGCGATTGTTTCCGTCAGCATCCTTCCGTATATAAGAATCATTTTGGAAGAAATAATCATCATTATCAAAAATACGATAAGTCTTTCCAATGACATCGGAGAAGGAAATCGGTTTGACCTTAGTCTTTAAAGACGAGTCACTGACATCATTAGATGTATCGGCAGGATGATAGAACCCAAGTCCCTGCAGAATTGAGAAATTGACTGCATTGTAGGTGGAAACAACCAAAACAAGGTCATTTTCACTCTCCGGCCTATTTCCACAGATTAAATCGTATTGGTTCAAGTCTCCGTATAACGAATGAAAAATATTCCAAGGAAGTCCTGCGGAATAGGCATAATAGTTGTAGCTGGTCTTACTGGTATCAACTTCCCTCAGGCCGCCTTCTTTGCTGCCATTTAAGGACTTTGGATACTCGGTTGTCAGATTAAAGTTATAGTCGTTTCCATAGTTGATGGAATAATCGCTGAGAATCCCTTCTTCCTTCCTTTGATCGAGATAGGAAAGATACTTCGGAGTGAATTGATTCCGCGTATATCCATAACTGCTTTCCGTATCCAAAGCCGGATAGATTTCTTTCGAATCCGGATAAGCAATGGACTGGTTCTTATCTCCGTACTGTTCCTTCTGATTAATCTGGTCATAGGAAGAAACCACAACCGGAAGCGAAGTAGCACTAGCAACCGAAAGGCTGTTGGAATAAACATTAAAGCCATGGTTGATGGCTAAAAAGAAAGCAATGCCGATCCTACCAAAAGAGTTTGCAACGGCGGCTAAAATCGTCTTCCATTTCCGGGAGAACAAATTATGAACAGCAAGTTTCAGCTTCCTAAAGAAGGAAAGAGAACTCTTCCGCAGTTCTTTCTTCTCCTTAAAAGAAATCGGACTCTCCTTCAAGCTCTCGTCTTTTGTAATCAGGCCATCCTTCCTATGAATCAGACGGTCGGAATAAACACGGGCCAAATCTTCATTATGAGTAACCCTTATAACCAGATGCTCTTTGGAAAGATCCTTAAGAAGCTGCCTGATTTTCTTAGAGTTTTCACTATCCAGGGCACCCGTAGGTTCATCCGCTAAGAGAATACTCGGATTTGTGACAATCGCTCTTGCAATGGCAACACGCTGAGCCTGTCCGCCCGAAAGCTGGCTCGGCTTCTTGGATGCTAATTTCTCAATATCGACCTTTTTTAAGGCTTCTAAGACCATCTTCTTCCTATCCGCTTCGGAATAGTCACGGACAGAAAGAGCAAGCTTCACGTTCTCGAAAACAGTAAGATTCGGAACCAGATAATAATCCTGAAAAATGAATCCGATATGATTATTCCGATAAGAATCCAGTTCTTTTTCTTTCCTCTTGGAAACTTCCTGCCCTTGAAAAAGAATCTGTCCAGAAGTAAGAGAATCCAAGCCTCCAATCAGGTTCAGAAGCGTTGTCTTTCCACATCCAGATGGGCCAAGAACAGAGACAAACTGAAGAGAAGAAAAAGTAAGCGTAATTTCTTTCAGTGCTGGATAAGGAACCTTATCAACAAGGTAGTCCTTCTTAACATCCCTTAATTGAAGCATCCTACCTCTTTAAAAGCTGATTCTGCCTTTCCTTACAGGATATTTTTTCTTCTTTGGCTTTATGAAGAAGGGCAAAGAAAAGTTTTTCGTTATCATCCTCTAAAGAGAAAACCTTCCTAGCTTTCTCCTTAACTTCCTTACTCAGATAAGGGACATCCAAAAGCCCACTCTCCTGGAAGAAACGGCAAGTCCGGTTAAAATACATGGAGGAGAGATGACTCTTCAGACGGAAGTCATTCAGATACTGAAACCTCTCTTTTTCATCCTTAGAAGCTTCTAAAGCCTCTTTTTCAAAAGACTCTAGAGAGTCATAAGAAGAAAGAAACTTCGCAGAAAGAAAGACTGCTTTGGTAATCTTCTTATAAGCAGAAGGAGAAACCGGAGAAAAAACCTTCAGAACCCGGTCAAGCTGATCTTTATAGGAACCATTCTTCCTGATTTTATAAGGATCATATTCCTCAAAAAGAAGAGAGAACTCCCCATAATGAAGATCAAAACGAACCTCTTTCAACGTACTTGGCATCAACTGAACAAAGCTGAGCTGATTACAAATCTGATTCCTAGTCATTCTTAGAAACCTCCCTATCATTTTCGTTGAGGAAAGAGAAAAGATCCTCTTCGAATTTCTTTTTCTGATAAACATACGTCCTATGCGGACAATCCGGATAAAGGCACCATTTCTTCTCTCTTACATTCGATAAAGAATCAAACCTGACCTTATTCTGATAAGGAGTCGATTCATCCCGTTCACCAGAAATAAGAAGAACCGGACACGTAATCTCTTCCCTTCTGGAAGTTACTTCATAGTCCTTCAAAGTGCCAGTCGGAGCAAACTCACAAGGACCCCAAGCCGTAAGATAAGCCTCCATCCCTTGGATCTTTTCCCGTGTCAAGCAATCCGGATCAACGCCTTTGACAAACGGACCGCCAATGAACAGATGATAGTAATGCTCATAGGCGTTATGATACTCCAAAGAAGAAAAATCCATTGCCTCTTCCGCTTTCAGAAGAGCCTCTTTTTCATAAGAAGGAAGATAAGAAAGCAAATGATGCGTTTCCTCTTTCCACAAGGAAGCAGAAGAAAGAGTCGAAGATAAAGTAACACTTAAAACTCCATCGGGTTTACGGTCAAGTAAATACAAAAGAGAAAGCCTGCCACCCCAGGAATGACCCCTAAGATGAATCTTCTTAAGGCCAAGTTTTTCCCGAAGATTATTTAATTCGTCCATCCAGGTTTCCTTATTCCAAAGATAAGTATGCGGAGAAGAAAGACTCGAAAGACCACAGCCAAGCTGATCATACCTGACAATCGGACGATTTTCTTTAAAAGCCATATCATCCAGAACTTCATAAGAGTTATGAGTAGACCCAGGACCGCCATGGCAAATAACAAGCGGAACCTTTTTACCACAAGGATTAACAATCCGATAATAGGTTTTATATCCAAGAAAAGAAACAAACCCATCTTTAATAACATTGTTTTCCATACGCAATTATTCTACCTTTTTCAAAAAAGAAAAGGAACAGCAAAAAAGGCATGCCTGGGCATGCCTTTAAAATGCGATGAAAGCGGCTGCGCCTATCTTGCCCCGAGGGGTATTGTCGGCGTCCGGCGCTT
>ERZ1026868.228-NODE-228-length-43494-cov-41.738000_pt1 | contig 43494 bp, 80 predicted proteins | sample MGYA00380164_ERZ1026868 | MGnify/ENA primary metagenome ERZ1026868 (study PRJEB33269, sample SAMEA4719800) | human gut metagenome | biome: human-associated habitat; feature: organic feature; material: feces | place: Cameroon | collected 2013-10 ...
CAGCCCACCGTCATTACTCCACGATAAATCGCCGTCAGCGGTCACAGAGGGCGTATAGTGCGCTCCTGCGGGGCCTCGTTCTCCCTTGTCTCCCGTATCCCCTTTGGGGCCCGTTTCTCCCTTGTCTCCGGGGTCGCCTTTAGGGCCTTGGATACCCTGTTCACCTTTGGGGCCAGTGGGGCCCGTTTCTCCTGCGGCTCCTGTGTCGCCTTTATCGCCTTTCTTGCCTTCGGGGCCTTGGGGGCCGATGGGGCCAGCGTCGCCCTGCAAGCCTCTTTTGCCCTCCGGGCCTTGCGGGCCGGTAGGGCCTTGCTCACCACGGGGGCCTTGCAAGCCTTGTATACCTTGTTCGCCTTTGGGACCTACCTCGCCCTGTTCGCCCTTGGGGCCTTGTATTCCTGCGGGGCCTTGTACACCCTGCGGGCCTTGGGGGCCTGTGGGGCCTATTTCGCCCTGCGGGCCCGTGGGGCCTGTCGCGCCTAACGCTTGGGATACTAAGTCCTGCACCTCGGCAAGAAGCTGTTCAGCCACGCCGGGGGTAGGAAGGTTGGAACCAGGAAGGTCGGCTATTATCTCAATGGGCCGCGTTCCCGTCCACTTGGCTATGATGTTCTTCTCATCGTTCGCCAGAGTGGCTAAAAGTGTGAGGTTCATCATGCCCCGCTTGCCCGTAAACAGCGGCGTGATATGCCATGTAAGGGTTATATCTTCCCCCACATCTTTATACAGCACATACCTTGCTTCCGTGCCGTCCATGGGCCAGTACGCCTTTATGGTGAACCCTGCGGCGGTAAGGTCTACATCACGGGCATCTAAGGGTATGCTGATAGTGACGGTATCCGCCAGACTTTCACCCTCGATAACAAGGGACTGTATAGGGGTGGTGAGAAGATACTTTCCGTCAACCGTTATTCTGTGCATTGTTCGTCCTCCGCAAGTTTTTCTAAGGCCAGAATACAGCCTAATTTCGCGTCTAAGTCCGCTTTTGATACAACGGGTATAGAAGTATTAAGTGTGCGTATTATCGCCTGTATAACGGCTTTCTGTTCGTCTGTCATATATCCGTAGCTCCTTCAAATCTGTCGTCATGGGTTTTGATGTAGTCGTAAAAAACCTGATACAACGTTTGTCCTTCAAGCGCAGACGGGCTAAAATAGTCAGTGTAATCGGTTGAGTTTTCGCCATACTCTTCGGAAGGATAAACGATGTCCTCTACTCGAATCTTCACCGCCGCGAAAGTTATCGGATTTGCACCCGCCAGCCGCGCTTCCTGCGAAAAATAAGGATTGACTGTCGCGTCAACCCTTTTGTTTACTCTGTCTATCTTAACATCATCTATTACCCAGTAGTTTACGGGAACGCCCTCTTTTGTAGTTTTAGGTAGATACAGCGCCATATCTTTCCTCCAATGCTGATAATCTCCGGTTTAAGTCCTGCACATAAGGCAACAACAATTTGGGCAATCCGCCCTCGTAATCAACGGCGCACGGTATATCTTTGCCATTGATTTTTTCGGTTATAACAAGTTCGGGGCATACCTTATAGACTTCTTCGGCTATAAGACCGTAATCCTGTTTACCGTTGGATTTCCATGTGAATTTACGGGGACGCAGAGCGTTCACTTTGGCTATGTAATCCAGTCCTAAATCTTCAATGTTTTCCTTGCGGCGTATCGAAGAGGAAGCATAGCCTATATATCCTCCGCCTGATGCCGCCCAGCGTAGCGTATAAGTGTTGACAGAATAATCATAAATTTGATCACATTGCAGATAACCTTTAGTAAATATAGTAGCACCGGCGTTAATGGAATAATCCACTCCCAGCGTATAAAGCCCGCTGGTTTGGCCTGATAGGGTTATTTGACCGAGCTTTAACTTACCTCCACTTTGCCCCGAGTACAACGTGCAAGTATTGCCATTAAGGTAACTGCCGTATATATCGAATCCTGCGATTGAACCGCTTGTGGCTGTAATTTTGCCGCTTATATCGGCATTTACGCAAGACATCTTGCCGTCGGTATCTATCTTAAAGTTGTTGTTCGCCGTGACAACGCCGTTAAGGTTTATCTTTGACGCGCTTATTGATACCGCTTCCGAGCTTTGATTTATGGTGGAAATAATATTGTCCTTGGTGACGGTGCTCGACAATCCCTCGGCGGTTATTTCAAGCTGCGTCTGCATACTCTGCGTCCATGTGGTAGGCATACATACGGTGTTATCCACCACCCACGCAGAGCCCGTGTAACGCTTTATTTCCTTTGTCGAGGGGTTATACCAGTATTCGCCCGCCTTTGCGCCCGTGGGCGTGGCGGTCTGGTTGTATTTAGGGGAGATGACCGTCTGCCACGCTGAACCCGTCCATACCTTTATCTTGCCATCGTTATACCACTGATACCCCGTGTTCGCGGTTTTCTGGTCATCGTCCCACCCTAAAGAGGGGTCGGTGTCGGATTCAACAGGGGTCAGGAAAGCTACCCGTGTGACCGTCTGCTTCATGCCCTCAACGGTCATTTCTATTTCATGGGCTGCGCGTCCGGCTATGAGCGTCCGGCGGTTCTCCGCGCTTATGGCGGGGCGTGAGGGGGAGCCGGAGCTTATGTACTGTACCCTTGCCCTGCCCTTAAAGGTCAAGTCCATGCGGTAAATGGGGAAGGTATAAGTCCCATCGTCCGTGACTACCTTTATCATGTCGCCCGCTTCCAAAGACCAATCGCCCTTTGCGTCCAGCTCGACAGGGGTAAACGCCGCAAAGGAGTTTAAGCGGTTATAGATAACCTGTGCATAAGGTCTTATCTGTGCATCGGTATAACCATACAGCATAGGGCAGTCTATTATCTGATAAGCGTTCGTCCCCGTGCCGACTATTACGCCTATGTCCTTTTCGGAAGCGGCTACCTGTAATTTGTCTATCTTGGCTACCTGATACTCCGATACCACGGCGTTATAATAGTCCGCAGAATTGGCGGTCTTATTAAAGGTGACATCGGCATCGGTGAACCACGCCAGCTCACATACCCCGCTTCGGGATATGCGGGCAAAGGAACACGCCGCCTCGGCTATCCATTGAAGAACTTCCCGGCAGAGAACATCTTGCGTCCTGAACAGCGGCGAATCAAAGGTTTTCCCCGAATTGGGGAAGTCTGCCATTGAAGCAGGTACGCCGACATGAGCGCAAAGCGATGTGAAAATATTTTTTAGTGTAGTAGGATACGAAAGAGAATTAAGAAAAGCATCTGCGCTCACATCGAACTTTACCATTCTGTCATGGGCGGTGATGCTTATTTTTTTAGGTTTTAGTTTATCGGGCTTTTCGGAGATAAACACGCCCAGAGGAACGTATTCGTATTCTTCCCCCACGAGTACGCCTATCGAGGCGGTGAACTCCGTGCCGTCAAAGTTAAAAGAGGACAGCCCCCCGTCAAAGTTAAGGAGTTCTATCCCCAGTTCTGCGGAACACGCCGCGCCTATCGTCAGTTCTTCGCCCTCAAATGCCATGCTTGAATAGGTCAAGCCGGAGATAGAGAGGTTTTGTTCCGCTATCTGATTTTCGCCGAATGTCAGCTTTAGCTTTTGGGGCTTGCCCGACATTACGGCGTTACGAAAGCCTGTGCTTACTGTATACATTTTGCCTCCAATAAAAAAGACACCCGAAGGTGTCACGGAGTTTATTTTCTTACTGGCGCTCCCACATTATCACGGAACGAGCCAGTAATAATTTTGATTAGATCGCTGATAGCTCCAATCATAAAGTAGTTCCCTGTGATAAGCCTGAACAGCCCCATTCTGCGCCCTACATACCAGTAGTAAAGCGGCAGAATCCCCAATCCACACAAGAACCAGATTATAAGCAGTACAATTTTGCTCTTATCGCTTGCAACAGTAACATAGTTCGCCATAACAAAACCCCCTAAAGATATGTAATTTCATTATTACGCCTTTAGGGGGAAGTGTCAATACTCTATTACCGTCATGCTCAAGGAAATATACGCCTTGTTCTTATCACCTTCGGGGAACCAGATAATTTCTTCTTTCCTGTCGCCTACATAAAACGTGCCGGAATAGTTACCCGCAAGGGTCTTAGGGTTCGGACAGGTGAAAGAAAAGCTGTCGGAATCGACTGCTTGTAATATCGCCGAGCACAGTTCCCATGTCAGCACGTCCCACGACAATTCAACGGTCAGCTTCTGCGCTACCATTGTTCGGTTGAGTGTGCCGGAAGCGTCTCTTTCAGCCTCCGTGTCGAGGTCAGCGAGTGTCATATTCAGTTTAGAGGGGTCGGGGAGCGTATAGCTCCCCACCTTTAAGCCTATATCATATCTATACATCACACGTTACCTATGGCAATATTGTTCATATTGACCGATTGATTGACTATCCTGCCCAGCTTCGCAGAGGGATACAGTGCTATCTCCACGTCCTTATCCGCTATTCTCTTGAGCAGGGCTATGATGGTTTGGGTATCCTTATCGTTCAGCCCGCCCATTATGGATTGCAGCTTATCAAGGGGGGCTATGACTTCGGGATTGTTCTTGGCGTTGGCGTATTCGCCCACCCTTGCGAGGGTATCGCCGTAAGCAAGGCCGCCCTGCGCCAGCAAGGGGATAGTTTTAAGGGTAAATAATTGTTTGTCTACGCCCGCGAATATCGTTTTGCCGCCAATAACAAGAGGATCAATGGTAATGTGCATCTTCTCATTTACCCAGTTGATGAGCTTGTTCATCAGCGATATAGCAGCGTTAATGGCTTTCTTGAACACGTCCTTAAACGCGAGCTCAACTCCGTCCATAGCAGAAGTCCACTTTTCTTTTGTAAACCACGGCTCAACGTTCTCACGGAACCATTTCACAATGCCTAAAGTGTTCCACCATTCAACGACGGCCTCCCATTTCTCTCCGATGCCTTCTTTCATGCCTTCACCGGCTTCTGCCCACTTTTCTTTAGTCAACCACGGCTGAACCTTTTCCTCGAACCACTTGGCGATACCAGTATTCTCCCACCACTCCTTGAAGCTGTTCCATTCTTCGCGGAGGTTATCTAAACTAAGGGTTGCTCCCTCGGTGTTAAGGCGTATTTGTTTCTCGTTTTCGGGTTTAAGGTTTTTCCACCATTCAACGGTTTTGTCCCAGTCTCCTGTTGAATTTTTCTGGCTTATTGCGGTATCCACACGCAGAGTTTTCCATTGGTCGGCATTCGTTTTTTCCCACCAATTTATAAGGTTTTTTGTTTCATCATCCTTTGTTTCTAAGGATACTGTACCGCCCAACTGTATCTTGTCGTGTTTGCCGTCATTAAGTATATCCATCTTTTCATTGGACTGCCCAAGACCTTTATTTATGCCGTAGAATATCTTCTGCTTCGCCTTTAGTGCTGCGATTAGGAGCCGCCACGCTTTCTCCGCTATTGATTCCCAATCAATATTTTCAAGCATTTCCTGCAACTTCGAGCTTACCTCGTTCCAGTTCGTTGTTTCTATAATACCTGTCAGAAAATCAAGAACACTGCCTATCTTCGCCTCTATAACATCAGCGGTCGCGGTTGCATCCCAATCTTCCACAAAGCCATTGATAAAATCGCCTATGCCTTTTCCGAGGTCGCTCCATTTGATACCTTTGAGCCACTTTGCAACAACCTTCATAGCAAGGTTAAACCCGTTGGCGAGGGTATTGCCGAGCTTACGGAAGTTGAAGTTCTCTATAAAGCCGTTTACCGCTTCTACGATATTCTGAACGGTTTTCAGTATCTTAGGTCGGAGCTTATCTATCCAACCGTTGAGCTGGCTTACTGCGGTATTTAAGCCTTGTGCAATGACTGTACCTACACCTTTCCAGTCTCCGGCTTTTATGGCGGCTTTAAGTTTATCCATCCATTTGGAAACATCGGTCGGAAGCATACTCTCAACAGATGTTTCCTTGAACATGCCGGAAGTATCCGCGCCTCCTGTTCCGCCGCTGTCTTTCTGCTGCTGAATAAGGTTGATCTGGTCGAATCCCGCAAGAGTGCCTTTCAGATCTTTTGCGGCTTTGTTGGATTTATTAAGGGATTTTGCGTAATCCTGCTGCACATATACCGCCTTTGTAAAGGTGGAATCGCCTCTGAATTTTGCGAACAGTGCGCCCAGCATATTAAACAAACCGGCTACCGCCTGTATTATCTTGTTTATTACCGGAAGTATGGATTGCAGAGCAGGAAGCAGCATAGCCGCTATACTGTTTTTGACATAAGTAAAACCGCTTTGCAGCTGGGACATGGCGGCGTTGGCCTTACTACTGGCCTGCACCATATTATTCATACCTTCGGTAGTTCCCATGATTAAGGCATTGATACTTCGCCATATAATCATACGCGACAGTATCTTTGTCACAGCCTTTCCCATTTTAGAGAAACCAGAAGTAATATCTTTTACTTTGGTTTTAACCGCATCTACAGCCTTGCCGAATACTTTCTTTACAGCTCCGCCTATTTTCGATACGACAGCTCCGACTTTTGCTTTTATCCCTCCAAAAGCCGTGACGGTCTCGCCAAACTTCTCTTTGATTGTCCCGACCTTTTCCCTGAATGCATCGAACTTACTGCCGGCCCCTTCCGTCTCGCCTTGTATTTGTTGCATTTTTTGAATGGCTTCATCAATACTTGGAATCCAGTTTTTATCTTTTTCCCTGAATGCCTGTGCAATACTCTTACCACCATTATCTTCCCAAAGAGCGCGACGCTTGGCGTATTCCTCGTTTGCATCAGCACGGGCTTGCGCTTCATCCTCTGCGGCGGCGCGTATCCTTGCCGCCGTTTCCTCGGCGGCATCGGCGGCCAGCTTCGCCCAACGTATTTCGTCAGCTCGTGCAGCAGCTTCTTTTTTTGCCGTCTCTTCCGCCGCTTTATTGGCTTTTGAAAGCCTTTGTTTTGCAATAGCCAACCGCGCATTGGCTTCTTCCATTTGAGCCGCGTACTTCACCCTTACGGCCTCGGTTTTGAGTGCTTCCCTTTCCGCTGTGGCCTGTGCGCGTATGGCCTTCGCGTTCTGCATACTGCTTGCCGACTGCTTTACAAATCGGTTAAGTCTGGTTTCCAGTTCGGTCAAGACCTTCTCGGCGGTTGAAGCATCACAACCGACTAAAATTTGTAATTCTTCAACGACCACGGACATATCCTCCGAATTTATTTCTTATTTCGTCTATCCTGTTGTCAAGGCTCCGCTCCCACGACGCAGGAACAAACAGTTCTTCGTACTTCGGCAAATCGTGCTTGGATTTGGAGAACATATTGCTTATGTTGGCGGCAATAAACCTTGATACCAGCACGCTTGAATAGTACATTTCCCTGCACTGGTTTTCCTCGCGGGCTTCGATATAGTCTACAATATCGGCGGGTTCATGCTCCCAAAACTGATTTGGGAGCATTCCCGCCATGCTTGCACGTTTGAGCAAATCGTAGATTATATCGGTGAAGTCCTTTTCAATGTTTTTCTTAACGTCCTCGAACTGCTCTCTTAGCGAACGACGCTCTTTGCCACGTCCGCCGCCGCCGCCGTTATCGCCTCGGTCATTGCCGCCGACATATCCAGCTTGTTTAAGGGCTCTCTCATATAGTCCTGAATGCTCTGCCCTTTCAGGTCTACACGACCGAAAAAACCCATGCCGTAAGCGAAGTTCACCAGCTCGGTGTAAATGTCCTCCATGTAAGTACCCTGCTCCATGAGCTTGTCAAACTCATCGAACACGGCCTGCTTGCTCTTAGGTTTGGGGTTTGCAAACGACATTACCACATCTGCAAAGAAATCCAAATCGCCCTGCTCGTAAGCGGTAAGGAACTTCACCTTGAGATTAGGAGCGCCTATTTTCTGTTTGAGGTCGCAATAAGCCTTGCAGGAGGCTTTAAGTTCAAATTCACCGATATTCATACTACTCTCCTTTATGCGGGGGTGGTCACGGATTCGCCGTTGAACAGGTCAACATAGGAAGTCGTTTCGCCCTGGAATGCGATATATACGGAATCGCCGACAAGGTTGACGGAGAATGCGCCCGTCTGGGCGTTGTTCGCCTGCTGTCCGCCTGCGTACATGGATACGACCTTGCCCTTGTAAAGAATACCGGTGCCGAGTTTGGTAGCATCGGAAGGGATTTCGTACTCTTCGTAAATCCAGATAACATCACCGACCAGAAGTCCCATCTTCGCCATATTGCCGGTCTCGGCGGTGAAGTCGGGAACAAAGGAATACTCGAATACGGGCATTTCCTGCTGACCGGCAAGGTTACGCACGAAATATTCAGATATAATGTTTACGGAAACCTCGGAGGGCGAGCCGCCCTTATCGGGGGTCTGGGTAAGACCGGCTATCTCGGTCTTGTTTGCCATAGTGTAAGCGGTATCATAAAATACGCGCTGGCCTACGGATGCCTGATACTGTGCCATATTTTCTCTCCTTTAGAACGTTTTTGTTTTCTTGAAATAGACTACGTTGACGTGCCATTTCCCGTTTGCGTCGCGGTACGGCTCTGTCGAGCGTGTCTTGATATAGTGTTTTTCCAGCATTGCGGTGTGGAGTTTGTCAGCCAAATCGAGAACGCCTGTAAATCCCTTGGTGCTTATGTAGGTCTCGCCCCACACACCACATCTTATTGAGGTGGCGGGAAGTGCTTCGCCCTCTAAGGATTTTACCGATGTCTCCTGTGTGATGTTCAATGTCACGATAGGATACCTTTCGGGGGTTTCGTCAGATTCCGGCTGAACCTCAACTTTAAGTTTTTTGTTAAGATACTTCTGAGCGTCCTTATAGATATTCGTCATAGCAGTTTCCTTATCTCGTCCGCCACGGACTGAACAACAAAATCCTTTGCCGCGTCAAAGGCGGGCTTCATATAGGGGTGAGGGTGTGCGCCATAAACCTTGTAGAACAGTCCCTTCTTGCTTAGGACGGTCTCAAAGTTGTACTTGCTCAGGTCTGCCATGCTCTCATGGACATACCACGGGATTTTTGCCGAAGAACCCAACTCGTTATAAATACCCGTACCGTATTCCAGCGTCATAGCCTGCGGGATAGCTGCGGTATGCACCTTTCCCTTTACGGCCCCCGTTTTTTCATCGAAGATGGTAAATTCTATCGAATCCTTCAACTCCCCCGAATCAACGCGAACCATGGAGATAGCTATATCCGCCATTTCCTTACCGCCGCTCTCTGTACCTTTTCGGATGGCAGACTGAATATCCGGCCTTTCAAACCTCTTTATGACTTTTACTTTGGCGTTAAACATACTTCTTTGCCGTATATGTCGAGAACCCACGAGCGGAATTGACGGATTCCACAATATAGCTCGGCGTTTCCTGCGGGTCGTTCAAGCAGATTCCGTCACCCTCGACTATCTGAACAGGCCCGTCGGAGGGGCCTTTGCAGATTTTGATATATTCCTTGATACGTTCGCCGTACATGGCTATATCCTCTGCGCTTCCGGCAGAGTTAGCCACAAGTTTATACCGTCTGACTAAGGCCCAATCCGAAACAACAGTCTGCCCATTCATCGTCTCCTTAACGGGGGCAAGCACATAAACGTCCTTCTTATCCTTCGCTCTCATATACCGCTCCTAACGGGTTCATTTTGCCTTTTAAGGCCTGTTTAAGGTTCTCGGTGATATCTATATAGTTAGTGGACACTCCCGCCGCAGACTGGGAATTAAAGGCTTCTGCGCCCATCTTCCCTATCGCCTTTACCGCCGCGTCCTCTATATAGGGTTCTAACCACTTCGGAGGATCCTTGTAGCGGGTAATGGCACACGCTACCGCGGTATACCGCTCCAAAAACATCATGATAACGCCGTCCGGCGCACCCGTTTGAAGCTTTACGTTGTTTACCATTACCTCATTCATTTATTCCTCCTTCTTAGGGCGGCCCCGCCGCTTGGGTTCTTCTTCCTTAAACTCTCCGTCGTGTTCGTATCCCAGGGCGATAAGCTTTCTTATCGTTGCTTCGTTGGAAGTCTCAAAAAGGCCACGCACAAACTGTGCTATGGCCTTATCTTCCTTCACATCAAAGGGGATACTCGTTTTGTTCCCCTGATAGAATTTCATGGTTATTCAGTGGTGAGGTTGGTTATCTTGCCGTGGAGCCATTCAGGACCGTAGTTCAGACCTACCTGTCCGAATATCTCGCCCTTCTTGCCCGCGCCGTTCTTAGCCAGTTCCTCAAAGAAGAAGTTGCCCTTGCCGGGGGTGGGCTGCTCTACAAGATGCACTACATCACGACGGAAAAGAAGTATCTGGTCTTTGGGCATGGCGCGGGAAAGAACTATGCCTACATCGCCGAAGTCGGTGATAAGGCGGGTCACGTTCACACCAGCCTCCATGCGGGAATCCGGCATCTGCATGGAACCCTCATACAGCGCGGAAATGGCCGCCTTCTGGAAGGAATTGCACATCAGTATCATACCGTTTACATCACCGCCGTTGTCGAAGATGGACTTGACCAGTGACTTTATCATGGCCTTGGTCAGCGCGGCAGCGGTAGAACCTGAGCCCTTCGCGTCTATGACGTTGGTGGTCAGCGCGGTAAGAATACCACGGGACTTGTTGACAGTAGCATCGGTGGTTGCGGCGTTGTACTCGCCCTGCAAGGAAGTGAACTCTATATCGTTGGCGATATTGAGCATCTGGCGGGAAATCTGCCAGTTCCACTCGTCGCCGGGGTTCGCCTGCTGACCGGCTATGTTGATACCGCTCATAGTACCCATGTTAGATTCCTTGGCATAGGAAATCTCGCAAGCCCTCTGGTATATCTGGGTCACGTTGGTATGCTGGGTGCGGGTTATCTTCTTGGTGTCAGGCGCGGTCATGGATGCCTGCTCGGATATGGCAGGCTGGGAGGGAGTGTCAAGGGAATACTCCTGATCTACCGCAAACTGAACGTGATTGGTGTACTGAGGCTCCGCTATAAGGTTTATAAACGGGGTCTGGGTGTTGCTCTTGGTGTAGAGCAGGCCGGAATAGTTAGGTACTGCAAAACTCATTATAGGGGCGTTTGCCATGATATTTTCTCCTTTAAGTTAAGTCTATTTTTTTAGATTGCGCGAGGGTCATAAGCTGCACTTGCTTAAGCATATTGCCCGACTTGACAGCTTCCGCCCACTCCGCTTTGAGTTGAGCGGCTTCATTTGCCTCTGCCCCGGAAGCAGGGGGTGTGCCGCCGCCCAGAAGGTCAGTTTTCGCTTTCTGCTCCGCCGCAATCACCTTGGCGGACAGAAGCTTTACGATGGAGTTCGCAAAGGCCGTAGCCTTATCCGTCTCCGTGAATGTAGGCATTTCGGGGAAATCGTCCTCTTTCAGCCCTGCTCCGGCAAATATCTTGCCTATTTCAAGGCTGCAAATCTTAGTCTTGTATTCGTTCTCCGCGTCCTTGGCGGCCTTTTCCGCTTCGGCCCTGCGCTGCTCGTCCGTCATTTCCTTCTCCTTATAGGATTTAAGGTTCCTCGACAGCTCGGCGGCCTCGGAGGCTTTTTTGTCGAATACATCTTTTTTTACATATCCCGTATAATCAGGTGTAAATTCATAAGAGGAATAAAGCGCAAGCTTTTCCTCGGCGGTCATATCTTCCCGATAGCCTTCCATTTTGGTAATGTCTATTTTCATTTTTTCTCCTTTGGGATTTATGTCTTCTCTGACAAAATGGGATTTATGCCTTCTCTGGCGTAAAATAGCACCGACAATTAGGGTGTTTTGTCGGTATTTTGTCTATTGGATAAATTTTTCCGTTACGTTCTTCACACTCTTTGCAGACTTTTTCATCGTCCTGTGTGTGCCACTTGATTTTTTTATAACCGTTGTCCTTAAAGGCCCTTATCACGGTCTTATCTTCAACGGTGATGGCGAATTGGTCTGTTTGCCATGTCACATAGTTCAATCCCCGCGTGAAATCCTGTTTTATAGGGGGATAATTGACGGTAGGGGGGTCTTTGCCGGAGTACTCGGCATCTGCGATTATGGATTCAGCCAATCTTGCCCCCTTTCGTTCCAGTTCTTTTGTGAAAACATATTTAACAACAGGGTCGTAATCGTCCAGAATACCTGTTACCCACGCTTCGAGTATCCTATCCGGCCCGTTATGGTCTGCGTATGCTTTCTTGGCTATATCCAAGTACGCTTCTTCGGATAATCTCAGGATTTTTCTGTACAGAAGATTTATCTGGTCGATTACCTTTGTGTTGGAATCAATATAAAAGAGCGTTTCCTTAGTTTTCAGAAACGCCCTCGTTATTGTTTTCTTCAGGCTCTTCGCCCGTTCGTCCCCGTACTCGTACATTCATTGCCTCCGCTATTTCGTTTGCCTCCTGCTTATCCTGTTCAAGCTTCCGCTGATGAGCGGCCTCGGAATCCTCCACGAAAGACACCATATCAAGAATGTCCTTATCTGAAAGTAGCCCGGAGCCCTTGACTTGGGTCATGAACTGCGCCTCGTCCGTCATAGAGGAAGGAATATTCCTTGCGAACGCCACATCTAACACTTCCCAATTATAGTGGTTGGCGGTTCCCTCATTCATCAGCGCTGTTATCTTCTGCGCCCTGCCCTCCAGCAGACCTTTTTCAAAGTTACGTTCATACGCTATTATCGTGTTATCCATGCCGTAGTTCTGGTATCTGACGGCCTGGATATTCTGATACACTTCGGCTATTTCAGTGGGGTTAGTCTGGCCTAAAGAGGCGTATATATCGCCAGTCAGAATGTCGAAGTACCCTTGAATGGATTGTATGTCAACATTCTTTATCAGCCATTCAACCTTATTATCCTCGCCCAGATATAAGGTCTTGAATTTGGACAGCCTTTCGTGGAGTTCTTCTTCGTCCTCATCGGTTTCGGGCTGCATGTAGCCAATCATAAGAAGAATGGCCTCATCGTTATATTTAAACGTGTTGGAAACGTTGTTCAGAATGGCATTTCTCGCGTGAACCAACGGAAGAACCTGTTCAAAATACCCCTCCCTGTTTGGCATGGGGTATTCTACAATGGGTATGCCGCAGGTCTTAAGCAGCGCCATTTCGGAAGCTGTGGCGGGTTCTTCCCGAACGTTGCCGTCAAATATATACTTTGTCCAGCGGTCGTCCGTAATCAGTTCATAGGTCTCATACTTCCGATTGTCCACGAGCGAAAAATATTCTTCTCGAATGATAAAAGCCGTGGGATTGCGGTCTATGGTCTGGTCGTGGAACAGCATTGCTTTTCTGGGATCCACGGGCTTGAACTTTGGAGCTATCAGGCCGTCCCTTTTAGAAGCGTATATCCGTTCGTATGCCGTGCCGCATATCAGTGCGGAAGTGGCAAGCCGCATATTCTCCTTGTCCTCATGGTTCCGGCGCATTATCGCACGATAGCGGTTCAAATATGCGTCGTCCCTCGGATTCTTATCGGGCAAGTCCTCAAACTGCATCTTAGGCCGCCCGGCAACATCGGAAGTCTTTTTGACTACCGTATTCGTCTGAACGTAGTATTTGCACGGTGAGCCTATGAAGTACCCGGCGGCTATGTCTACCGCGTATTTAGGGATAGGGGAATATATGCCATTCAGATCAACGCAGTCGTATTCCTTATACATATCGCACCTTTTCAGAATGGAATCCTCCAGCGCACAGCCGAATACGGTTCTTATGTTATCCCCGTTTATCCTGCGGGCTTCTTCCCGCGTTAAAATCATTTCTGTCACAGTATCCTACCTCCGCCGATAAGCTTAGTACCGGCAAATATATCATATCCCAGGGCATATGAAAGCGCGTCTATGCCGTGGTTGTCCGCGTCCTCCGGTATGTCTAACTTCTGTCCGGCGGAATCCGTTTTCCACCGATAAACCTTAAACTCTCCTATTAGGTTCACACATTTCTGGTCGATTATTATTTCATAGTCGTGCAACCAGTCTATTCTTCGGGTGATAGCGGACTTCGCCCCCTTGGCTTTGCCCTTCTTGCATTTGTCCGCATGGATACCCATCTCTTTAAGCTCTTTGATACGGTCAGGCTCCGCCGCGTCACAGTACACTACATGGCCCAATGCCTTATTGTATATCAGCTCCCCGTATTGGCGGGTAGTGACCTCGTTCACGAATAATTCATCAAACACATATATCTTGTGGTTATGCTTATCCAGCGAACACTTAACGAAAGCGCAGGGGTGATTATATCCGAAGTCGCTGCCGACACGGATATTCCTAAATTCCCTGCCGGACAGGTCTGCAATATTCCAGTGTTTTCCGCGCTCGAACACGGTAGAACCTAATCTGCCAAAATTCCCTAACGTATCTACCCATAATCTTTGCCCAGTGGATTGCTCCCTTTTCTGAATATCTTCCTCGGTAAGAAAACGGTTGTCGGCATAGGTCGTTTTCAAAATAAAAACATCCGATCCTTCAACTACACCTCTTGCGGTCTTGTCTTTCAGGGTCAGAGCTTTCAGTTCGTCTATTGACTTCACATCGGGGTGATGCCACAAGGGCTCAAAAAAGACCTTATAAAGCCAGTGCGTCTCAGGGAACGGGTTGAACGCCATTATTATCCTCTTGTTCGGCTGCGGTAGTCCTCTCAGCTTCGCGTCCTTATCAATGCCTCTCAAACAGTTATCCAGAACCTCAAAAGCCTCATAGGAGGGGCATTCGTCGCCTTCTTCCATGAATATGTCGGTCAGTATACCCTTCTTTGGCTTCAACGATTTCAATCTCCGTGTTTCCTCTAACGCACCGAAGATTATCTGACGACCGTTATACAAACAGGTAATGGTCATGGTGGACTTGTCAACAGAAAACTCGTCTGTAAGCCCCCATTCATCTATTACAGAGATTATTTCATTAAAGCAAGAGGTTCTTAAGTCTACCTTGTAATAACGGCACACAAGCCAATTATGGCCGTTATAGGTATCAGCTACTATCTCCCTTACAATGTGGTTCGATTTGCCGGAGCCGCGTCCGCCGAAAATGAGCTGCACTCTCGCTTTCTCATCGAGGGTGCAGGCGTACACATCATTGAAATCGTCCTTGAGGATAAGGCGCGGTTCACCGTTACGCAGTTTGAAATAGTAGACCACATCGTTAGGGTCAACGTTATACTTGGCACAAATTGTGTAAATGTCCATTTTGTGGGGGAGAAAAAATGTGCGGGGAGCTATATGTTTGGCGCGTTCCCCCTACAAAAACTACCCCCATGCCACCCCCTCCGATTATGCAGCATATACATACATTTTTGCGGTGCATAAACGGGGTTATTCAACAGCACTTTTGTATATCTATACACAGTATGCAGGTACTAACCCTGTATTATACAACACTTTATACATTTTACTTTATAACTATTCGTTAAACTACACTTTAACGCATAGTTGAGCCGGAAATATGCAGACTATGCAGACGCTATACATTGCCGTCAGACCGCCCGAAACCGCCTCTAACCACCCTATCAGCATCAGCCTGGGAGACCTCTACCCGTACCCCGTCAACGTCCCCACAGCGGCTTAAAATAGCCAGCGCGGCGGCGGTAGAATCCCGCGCATAGGGGGCATTTAGGTTTTTTTGTAGCACAAGTTGCGCCCTTGCCCTCATGCGCTGATAGAACTTATCATCCTGCGCGTTGCGCAGTGCGGTTTGCCTGTCCAGCTCCTCCGCAAACAGAGGGAACTCGTTAAACCACCGGGTTATATTGGATTTGTGCACCCCTACCTTTTGGGCTAACTCTGATTTTGTATCTATATAATGGGTGCTGCCGTCTTCCTGCTCCTCTCCCCATACCCAGAGCCGGATCGCCTTCTTCTGCTCTTCCGTCAGCTCTGGCCTCTGTCGTGGCTGGCCTCTGTACTGCTCCTTACTGCTTGCCATGTGTTACACCTCCCTAATTCGCAACGGTAATTTATTTATTGCGATAGTTTACCCCCCCTTTATAGGGGGGACTTTGACAATCTTTTCAATTTTTCTTTTTTTGTTTTTTCTGCCCCTTCGGGGGGCTCGGTCTGATACTCCACGTTGATATTATAATAGGCATTCACCCCCGCAAACCCCCGCGCAATAAGTTTTTGCCTTATTATTTTAGTTTGTCGCACAAAAAAAGAGGGCTATATCAGCCCTCTTTTTTCATGTCCTCATAGATCAGGTCGGTTATATAGGCGTTAATGCTTTTCCCTAATTCTTCCGCTCTTTGTTTTATTTTTTCTTCTTCGCCTTTTTTCACTCTGATTATTATCCGGCTGTACGTTTTTTCATCGTACCGCCGTTTTGCGCGTGTTGCAGCCGTTCCCATGCTCTCACCTCCGATTAGATTCTATCATTTTTCATATCACGGTGCAAGTATATTTACCTAATTCTTTAAGGCTCTTCCCTTAACATTTTAGTTGACTATATACTGGCACCGGTATATAATAAAGACATCGAAAGGGGAACCACCCCCGAACATAGGAGGAAACAATGAGAATAAGCGATTTACAATTGGGGACAAACATCAAAATCCCCGAGCGCCGCGAGGATGGAACCTACGAATTGGCGGACTACACGCTGGGCTACTTCGGCGCAGGCGTAGCCGCGCTTATCCGCAAGGACATACACAGCCTGTGCCGGTTCGGCGATAACGCGGAGTACGCCGATTCCGACCTGGACAAACGCATGACCGAAATATACGACAGCTACCCCGACGAGCTTAAGGAGCTGATTATCCCCAGCACGATCCCGCTATATAACGGCAGCGGCGCCGAGAATATAACTCGTAAAGTGTTCGCCCCCACGCTGACTATGGTAGGCGGCGGCGATAACCACGGAGTAGAAGAAAGTTTAACATGGGCTATATTCACGGGAAGGAATAGGCGAAAAAAGACGCTCAACGGCTCGGCTGCTTACTGGTGGCTTTCCTCGCATTACTCCTCTGAATATGCGTGGTTCGTCGGCATGGATGGCTCCGTCTTCGACGGCATCCCGTCGTTCACATGTGGAGCTGTCCCCGCTTTTGTAATCCCTCAATCGGTACAGATTGACGATGCGCCGGACAAGGACGGCAGCTACAGATTGACGGTGCTGAAGTCCGGCAAATACATTTACGGGGCCGAGCTGTCAAAAGCGATCCGCGAGGAGCTGAAACGTCAGGGCATCAAGGGCGTTTCCGTGAGCTGCAAAACATACACCGGCTGGCAGCATATCACGGTTAAGGTCAAGGCCGCGGCGGATGATTTCGCAACGGTGGATAGATACTCCGAGGCGTTCCGTGCGAAACTAAGCCGGATTAACGCAGTGCTGGACACATACCACTATAATATCAGCAACGGCATGGTTGACTATTTCGACACTAATTTTTACTGCGATATAAAGATTGTGGCAGCGTAAAGCCGCCGTATGATTTTAAGGAGGTACAATATGAAAAACTTCTATATCGCGTTTTCTGCGCAGTTGAACGGGAAGTATTGGGCAGGGACTATGACAGTCAGCAGCGATGATAACATTATGAACATCTCGCAGAGGATCGCCGGAATACAGGCCGCTAACCTCTGCGCAACAAAAAAAGCCGCTAAAGAGCTGGCGGATTATTGGGATGAGTGCTTCAAACGTAACGGGACGAGCATTTACACGGAGAAAACAGAGGCGCTTTCACCTCTGCCCGTTGCAGAACTTCGGAAGTACGAAGCGGTCAAAAAGGCGCACCCCGACGCGCTGGTTTGCTTTGCTCAAAACGGCTATTTTGAGCTTTACGGCAAGGACGCGGAAAAAGCCGCGCCGCTTCTCGGCGCAAAGCTCCTTGAGAAGAAGGTGCGCGGTAAGCCCTCCATGCCGGTGACCGGCTTCCGTGAAAGTGCGTGGGTAGCCGGTTCTCACAAGCTCTGGAAGTCCGGCGCAGATGTTTTTCTCAGCAAGGACGGCGAGACCTTCAAGGAACTCAAAGCCGCAGATTACATTCCTGTCGGCGCGACGCTGAATGTGGACGGGATCAAGTGTAGAATCGACGCGGTTGATTTTACCGCTGATGAAGTCCGGCTGACCAATATTGAAGACAAGAACCGCCCCATCCGCTTTTCTGAAAGCGTCCAGTATGTCCGCTCCCATGTGGAGGATGCCGGAACTGCCATCTACGACACCATCCCGAAAAAGCCCGCTGCCCGTGAATCCATCCGCGACAAACGGAAGGCATAGCATGATGCGTTATCAGGTTATTACATGGACAAGGGGCGAGGGCCACGACGAGCGGCAGGATTTCCACACGCTCACCCAAGCTCGCGCCGCCGCCCGTATCTACCGCCGAGAGTGCGACGGCGTGGGGATATATGATTTCCGGCTTGGGGTCATTCGGGAGACTTTAGGACGGTTCCCCGATATATGATTGCATGATTTTCACGTTCTGCATGATTCTATCATCTGGGCCGTACATCAACGCATGATTTGCCGCTTCCAGCGCGTCCTTATAGCGGCCTACGTTGCAATAAGCTATGGACAGCATATCAAACGGCAGCGGGCCCCACGGATCAGGCTCGCAGATGTATGATAACGGCCTTTCCCGTATGTTTACGCATGATTCGCCGTAATAGATGCATGATTTCCAGTTTTTAGCATGATACATGATTTTCATCATTTCAAACCATGCTTCGCGGTATTCGGGAGCCTCGATTATAGCCCTCTGGAGCCACGCCTCGGCCTCTAATTGTTTTCCCTGTATGATTTTACACCGGGCAATGAAACGCATACTGGCGGCCCGCTCAGGCGGCCACACGGCACTTCTAAGGGCAAGATATTTCTCCAGCGTTTCAATGGCCTTGCCGTATTCCCGATAAAACATATATTCGCGGCCTAAGTAATGCATGTTTCGGTCGTTCTCCGGATCTTCCTTAACCGCCAGCTCCAGAAGTGGCAGATAATTGCTTCGGCTTTTCGTCTGGTCAGGCCAATGGTCAACCCTCAACGGTAGATCGCAGTATGATTCTTCGCCGTATGATTTCAGCACTTCGTGAACGGGATTCTTCCAGTAGTATGATTTTGTATGAATTTTATCGGCGTTGAATGATACTCCGTCCCTGCCGTATGATTCATGGCTCCAAACGTATAAATACCTTCCCCGCGTCCCGTGGAAGTTTTTCCGTATGATTTCCGCCCAGCCGGGCTGTATGATTTCGTCAAGGTCGAGGCATACCAACACGTCCGCATCTTCCGGTATGATTTTCAATGATTCATTTCGTGCTACATCAAATCTCCACGGCTGTATGATTTTGGTTTTTACGATGCAGTTGTATGATTTCAGCTTTTCAACGGTTTTGTCTGCGCTCCCCGTATCGAGAACGCAGACATAATCAGCTTCTTTTGCCGTCTCATACCACCTGTCAACGAATTTTTCTTCGTCCTTAGCTATGGCATATACAGCTATTTTCATTTTCTCCCCTCAAAAACCAGTTGATGAAATAAATCTGCCCTTTCCCCGTTACCTTCGGGGTGCGGGTTATTCTGGTGCTTCCGTCAGGGTTAGCTATCACCGTTTCCTTTATCTCAAAATATCCGGCTTCCATGGCCTTTTGGGTGGGCATATTCCAGTTTTCGCCCTTCTTGCATAACCAGCCGTTGTCCCTCAACCATGTGAACATTCTGTTAGCCCCTATGGGCTTACCGTTCTGGCGTATCATCTTAGCAAGCTGTCCCACTAAGCAGCTATCCTGTGAGGCTTGCACGGCCTCCGCAAACAGCACTTTAGGGGCGTTGTGTTCTACTGTCGCTTCAAGCTCCTTCCGCCGCTCCTGCTCTTGTTTAAGGGCCGAGAATACCTTTATGGCGTTGGCGGGGTCGGCTATCATCTGTTCTATCGTGGTCGGCGTGGCGTACATACCATGTTTACGGATAGAGGGAAGAACTTCATCAAACACCCAACTCTCAAACTTTTCCGCTGTGGGAAGCTTGCTATGCGTAATAAGGCGATAAACGTCGCCTTCGGGGATAAAGGACATCTCAATTTCCTTGTCGGGGGCCTGTGGGTGAGGTATATAACGTTTCGTTACACACCTACAATGGTCTGTGAGCGCTTTACTGGGATTTGTATAACCTAACGCCTTCGCCACGTCTGCCCCGCAGAAAAATATCTTATCACCTTCTCCAATAGTCCTAATCTCTCCAAACTGATTGTTGTTAAATATCTGTAATTCGTTCATTGTAACTCCTTTCATCATCTGTAATTATAGTAAACATCCGTTTCCTTGACCGCAGGAGGCAGACATGATACAATTTATCTGCCTGATGTGGCACGTGAGGTTAGCGACAAATCTTGTCCCTTGTCATCGGCGCTAACCTTTTTTTTAGTTGAGGTCGAAAAACTTATCTGGAAATTGTTTCATCCCCACCATGCAGTCCATGTTGTAAAAGCCTGAATCAAGCATATCTCACTCCGGTATGTCTATGTATTTCATCATTCTGTCTATCGCACGTTCTTCAAGGTGTTCTATCGCTTTCGGGGATTTATCCATTTTTACACCTACCCTGGTATTAGACGGCATCTCCCGCGAATAGAAATGTTCGTAAAAGTTATATTTCAACTCAATTACCCTTCTCTGGTTCGCGGGGAACTCATCTAATGCGGCATCTATGAACGCCACGAATGACATATCATCGTTTATTTTTTCCAGTATTTCAGCCATTTGCAGATTATACCGCTCCTTTGCCGCCATGAGCTTTATAGCGCTCCGAGCGGTCGGGTCAGTAATGTCGCTGCCGTGCGGCATACCCGATAAAACCTGTGGGCGAATATCCGCTACCGCTTCCATTCTCTCTTTGATGCTGGCTATTTTTTTATCTATTTCTTTCGCGCTTCTCTTGGCTTTCCCCCAACGAACAAGCAACCGCCTGATATATGCCCGTTGTTCGCGTTTCGTCATTAGTTCCTCCCTAACAATTCATCTGCCGTTATGTTAAAATAATCTGCCAACCATACGATTCTGCTCGCGGTCGGCTCCATGCCGTCTATCTCATAGTGATAAATGGTCGCCGCGCTTATGCCGGTTTCACGCTCCATCGCAGCCCGCGACTTGCCCTTCTTTTCTCGGTACATTCGTATCCTCTGCCCTATCGTCATGTTTCCTCCATACGCCGCAATGGCAGTTAGTTTCCTGACCTTCCCTGAACTCCTTGCAGATACATCTGCTTTCCTCATCCTTGATTATCGCGCAGGGGCAGTATCCGCCCCCGCGCCGTATACAGTCCCATATATCGGGGCGTAGTAATTCATAGCTCATTCCGCGCCCTCCCATATCAGCGGTTTTCCCTCTGCGTCTACCATTACGCACACGCCGCCTTTGTATGTTCGCAGGTATTGTATCCCCGTGAGGTTATCAACGTATATTTCATACATCGTACCCGCTTCCAGCATTCGCAGTCTGTAATTACCAGCCTCAGCCTTGTTGCAACCGCACAGGGTGAGGGTCAGCAGGGTTAATATTGTTATTGCTATTACTCGTTTCATTTTTCCTCCTTCGGCGGTTCTGGTAATGGCATCCAGTGAGTAACGCCCTCTGTAATTACCTCGTCAAGTTCTACGTCCACAAATCCCTCTTTACAGACAAATGCCATTGTAACGGCATTAACATAATCAATTTTGCTCGTTACTTTCATGGTGCAGCAAACTAATACATAGTCCGTACTATCCGGCTCAGGCAGCCGCTCTTTAACGCTTATCCAATTCATTAGTTGCCTCCTTATCCATTTTCGCCCTGTCTAATACGCAATCTGAGAGCCATATTCTAAGCCGTTCCTTAGCCGCTTCGCGCTCTATATGCTCTTTACTCATTTGCCTCCTCCGGCTTGCTCGCACCATCGCAAATGCCCAAAATCTGTTGGAGCAATTCAATCTGCCCGTTTCTGTGACCATAGCGATACCCGGTTGTATACGTTTCGGCAGTGTCTCCGCTATTCTTGGCTTTTTCAGCAACGAGTGCTTGATACTTAGCCCTCAAATCTTCAAGTTCCACAGCCGGAGCAACATCGGCGGCGGGGATATCCTTCAAGTCGATTTCCTTGATGTACCTGTGCAGTACAACTCCGCTCAATTCAGGGTCGTGGTGCTTTACTTCAATAACCTTTTCCAGCGCCGCTTCTCGTTCTATGTACTCTTTAGCCATTGTCAACCCTCCTGTTCCATGCTTTTAGCTCCTTTTTGTACTTCCTACTAAACTTTTGAAGAATGAACATAACCGCTTCTGTATTTACTTGCTCCGTACAAGCAGGATATGCCACATACCAATCATCCCCGATAAGGTAATCAATCAAGAAATTCACGGCAGTTTGTGCGTCCATGCATGGGGCTAAAATATTGTCTTTGTTTTCAGTAGAATTTTTATCGCGCAACCATTCAATAATTGTCATATGTTCTCCTGCTCCATGTTGTCACAGCTCTTAAAGTTGTATTATTCGTATACTTCGCAGTCTTCTTCCTCATCTTTGTAAACGTAGTATTCAGCCAAATCGTATCTTGTGGCCATACTCATCTACTTCAAAGCTGTCAAAATCCGCTTGCGTGTACTTTTTCATTGCTCTTTCCTTTCTTGTCTGTTTCCATTAAATCAAACAATCTGCCGCCGTTATCCTGTAACACCTGATAAATACCCTTTGCAAACATTTCTATAACCGCTTCTTCATTCTCAATCTCCAACCCTGCGTGCTGTTGGACACCATGTAGAATCTCATGTAATAGAATTTGACATCGTTTTTGATGTCCGATTCCGTCTGTGGCCGATAGCTCAATCTTGCAGTTGTCATAATCAATGTATCCATATGCAAGTTGGTTTCCATTCCGTAGATTTTCTACGTAAGAAATAGCATACTCCACGCCACCAATGCGTACGCTCTCAGGTATTTTCACTGCTCATTTCCCCCTCCGCTTCCGGACATGTCATTCGTCTCTCCAGCACCCCACAACAAGGTTGCTTACTCCCTGTATGGGTAAATCCTTTAATATCTGCCGCAGTCGGCAATTATGTTTCGCGCCGTCACAGGTAAAGCACTCGGTTTTGGTTGCGTACTCTGCAAGATCGGCCAGATCGTCATAGCTCATCACCCAGTAATTTTTACTCCGTCCGGCGGGGCTTTTAATGCCTATCTGTATGTCGGTCAAATCCAACTGCTTTTTCAGCGTGATAAGCTGCTCAACAGGTATCGTGTCTATCAGCGCAGTATTGATTTTCTCAATATTGCTCTGCGCCAATCGGAAATTTCGCCAGCCGTTAGGAATACGGTCTACCAGCCGATGATACTTTTCTTCGTACACCTTTAAGATATTTTCAACGGCGTACAGAGAAGCAAATAATTCTTTTCCTTCTGCGTTTATCCTTGTTCTTTCCATATCCGCCCCTCTACTCTGCCTAATTTATAGGCTTTCCAATCCGCCCAATCCCCGAATATCGTCTGCATCTGCCACAGCATAATTTCCACGTCCGCGCATTCTTCGAGGATTTTCTTCCTGCTCCCTTGGCCGTTCACCCACTTACTAAGTTCAACGGCAAGCTCGTTCAGCTCTTCAACGGCTTTAATGGCTTGATGCTTTGCACCGTAATGGTCTACTATTTCGCTGTACTTCATCGTTGCTCCTGAATAATTCGTCCGCTTCGTGAATAAGTAACTGCTTACCGTCAACCCTTGCCCTTAAATGTGCGCCCTGCATCGTCATTCGGGTGTAGTATTTCTTCGCCGCTTCGAGAGTGGTAAAGGTCTTTCGGTAGTTCTCTTTTCCATCGTGGATTTCGTAAAACTCATACGCTTGCAGTTTCATAAATCCCCCTCTTGATTCTTTTTCGTACCGTAAACTCTGATATTCCGGCCTTCTCGGCCATTTCCCTTACCGTCAGCTTTTCTTCGCCTTGCTGTACATAAACCCTACAACCTGTCTCGTCCTTTTTTCCATCCGCCAGGTATAACGGGCACTCCTTGACGTGGTAGCTTCCACCATCCCAGCCGCTGTTATCGTGACAGTTTATCGTTGTCGGTCTTGCGTTCCAGCCTTTAACGGGCATCCCGTCTTGGCGGCTCCAACTGCACCCTAAACCGGGTTTATTTGTCGCTCTCAGGCACGTCCAACATAGCGTTTGCTTCATACAACCTCAAAAAATCCTCCGCTTGCATAGTTACTAACCACTTTTCGCGGCTCCTTCGGTGGAACACCGCCGGTATAAGCTCCGGCTTTGCGTCGCGCCTCGCCTGCGCCATCCATTCATGGATTTTTGTCGTCTCGCAGCGTTTGCACTCAACGTGAAACCCAGGTAAACCTATCACGTCCGATGCGTCCCCCGTTTGTCCGCAGTATTGGGAAGTCCGCCGGGCGTTGAACCCGTATTCCCTGAACAGGGCGGCAAGCTCCCGTTCTCCGGCTTTGCCTTTTTCTCTCTGCGCCTTACTCATCCCAGTGTATATCCCAGCCGTTACCGTTGTCGGTGAAGGTCAACACGGTAACGCCATTAACACTTACAACGGCCTTTCCGTCCTTCATGTTGTCCATCACGCTCTGGAATATGGTTTGCGTTATCCACTTTGCGAGATCTTCTGTCATAGTTCCTCCCATTCCACAATTTCATCCTCGTACAGAAAATACTTTCCGTACCATTTCACGCTTAGTTCCCCGGTTCGCCCGTTTCGGTTCTTCGCCACGATGATGCTCGCGTTCTCGCTTTGCGGATCGGGTCGGTGAAGGAATAATACCTCGTCCGCGTCCTGCTCTATGGCTCCCGATTCCCGCAAGTCCGATAGTCTCGGCTTTCCATCGTTCCGGCCTTCTATCGCCCTGTTAAGCTGGCACAGAAGAACGACAGGGGCATTCAGTTCCTTCGCCAAAAGCTTTATTTTTCGGCTTATGTCGGATACCTCATTTTCCCGTGTGCGGTTCCTCAGGCTGGATTGTATTAGCCCTAAATAGTCAATCGCTATGAGGTCTAATTCCCGCTCCTGCTGCTTTATGGCGTAGCATTGCGCCCTTATCGCCTCCACGGTATAGGCGTTATCCGACAGATACAGCCTTGTCGCGCTCAGCTTGCTTACGGCGTTCTGTATCCTGTCAACCGCTTCCTGATCGCCGCTGAACATTTCATCACGGCTGCACTTCGCATAGCTGATGATCGCCCTTTGAAGCACGTCCTCCCTCGGCATTTCCAGCGAAAACACCGCTACCGTCTTGTCGAACAACGCCATATTCACGGCTATATTCATGGCAAGTGAGGTCTTGCCTACTGACGGTCTGGCTCCAATGATGGTTAAATGCCCTCTTTTCAACCCGCCTAATGTCTGGTCGAGAACCTGAAACCCCGTTGTAAGCCCCTCAGCGCCGTTTATAAGCCCATATAGGGCCGCGTCAAAGTCTTTCCCTACCCTGCTTACTTTACGCCCTCCACGCGCCCGTACAGCGTCTATAACGCCCTGCATACGGTCAAGGTATCCCTCATCCTTTCCCGATTTCATGTCCTTGACCACTTCCCGCAGTCCCGAAATGGCGTGTCGCTTCCTGGATTCCTCCAGCACCACCTTGATGTGATAATCGACATTTGCCGCTGATACAGTGCCGGTGACTAACTCGGTGATGTACTGTATCCCACCGGCCCTGCCGCCCAGCTTGTCAGCTACCGTTACGGGGTCTACCGGCTCGTTTGCGTTGAAAAGGGCAAAGATAGCGGAAAATATCTCTTGGTGTTCCGGCCTCTCAAAATCGTCAGGTCTCAATTCCCCGCATATTCTCTCCAAAGCCTCACGACCGAGAAGCGCAGAACCTAAAACAGCTTTTTCGGCAAGCACAGTTTTTCGTAGACCGGATTATCCCATGATGAAGCGCAGGGGACTTCATCCTCCCAACGCCTTTGGTTCAAAAACGTTGCCGGATGAGGGATATATTGCCCATTGTCTTTTTTCCATTGCGGAGAAGCAGCATAGTCTTTTACTGCCGTTACGATCTTCTCCTGCAATTCCTTTGGCGGATTCAGTTTCTTCCACGCTTTCACAGCGGTTTCTTTCGCGGTGTGACGTGGATACACTTTCCAGAAAACATCAAAGCCATCACAAGGGGGTATGGGGGTTATCCCATTATTGTCTTCTGTCTTATGTCTTATGTCTTCTGTCTTATGTCTTATGTCTTTAGTAGGCTTAGCTTTGCTTTCGTTTGCTTCATTTTGCTTAGCTTTGCTTTCGTTTGCTTCATTTTGCTTAGCTTTGCTTTCATTTGCTTCTGCTGGTTTTCCGCCTTTCGCGCCGTTTTCCGACCTAATAGCGGATATTTCAGCCTCTCGGTCTATTATTGCCTTGAATATCGGAAACACAAGGCTCTCTCTTCCTCCGTCTTCAGGTATCAGGCCTGACCGCGCATATTCCAGTATGGCGATAAATAGCCTGCCTTTTTCAGCATCAGAAAGAGCGGATGTCTGCTCTATCCAGTCGTAATAGGCCTTGACGTAGCGTTTTGCCATTTTTACCCCCTTATTTGTTCGTTCAGCACGTCCCTTAACCTTCTCATGTCCTCCGGCGCGAAAGAAATTGATTTTTTAATCCGATTCTCCCGCTTGTCCCACAGCCCTAACACATAGAAGGGCTTGTAGGTGTCCGGGTATGCCATGAGGTAGAGTTCTATCGGCCAGCCCTCGCCCTCGCCTATCGTGGCAAGGCGGCTTTCTGTTACGTACTCCATGACTAAAAGGGTAAAGGCTCATCGTCTATTTCGGTAAACCCTGCCGGAGTGTCTGTTTTCTCTCTCGGCGTGAGAAATTCAACGTTTTCCGCTGTGATTTCGGTTATGTACCGCTTGTTCCCATCCTTATCCTCATAGCTCCTGTTCTGTATCTCACCTTCTATGAGGACTTTGCGGCCCTTTGAGAGGTACTTCCCGCACAGCTCGCCCAACTGCCGCCACACTACTATATTGAGATAGTCAACAGGGGGTTTACCGTCAGTGCCCTTATATCTGCGCTGCACCGCTACCGTAAAGGTGCATACGCTTGTTCCGCTTGTGGTCGTCCTTAGTTCTGGGTCTTTCGTCAGGTTTCCGGTCAAAATTGCTTTATTCATTTTTCCACTTCCTATATGTCAGTTTTTCTTCGTTCCAATCGGGATACTTTGCCATGAGATACGCTCTCAGCTTTTTTCTAAGCTCCGGCCTCCTTTCCGAATTATCATAGTCCCTATGGCACTCAGGACACAGCGTAACGATGTTTTGTTCTATCCCCTTACCGTTATGGCTTCGCGGGATAAAATGCGCCACAGGGCTTCCTACACGCCCACAGAGGACGCATAACTGGTGGTCTCTCTCCCATACCCGCGCTTTGACCTTCGGGGGTATCTCACACGCCTTGGTTCGCTTGCTTTTCATTTCGTGTTCCCCCATTCTCTGGATAGCTGCCCTTCGAGTATCCTTATCTTTAGCTTCTGCGCGTTTATCGCTTCCACCGCCGAATCATATAGGCTCTCGGCTATGTCCCGTTCCATTCTCAGCTTGGCTATATCTTCTTCGCCCTTGGCAATGTCCAAAAGGTGTGTTACCGGCTGCCCCTCGGCGCGGAGGACGGTAAGCCTTTTAGATAGCGCCATCCTGTACTCCCGCTCCGTTTCGGCCTTTTTCCGTCCTCGCGGTTTAAGCTCCTGCACCGCCCTGTCAAGTAGGGCTTGCTCTGTCATTATTTCGTCCCACAGCTCCATTTAAGCCCCCTTTGCGTTCAGCTTGTCGAGCGTGGTGCTTAACTGCTCCCGCGTCATATTCCACACGTCCACGCCGTAGTTCTTTTTTGCCGCTTTATTGGCTAAGTCTACGCTCCCCTTACACAGGGCTATAACTTCTTCCTGCATGGCCTTTATCTCAGGGTCGGAGGAAAGGTTGTCGTACACGTTAGGCTTGAACTTCGGCTCGTCCTCCGGCAAATCCTCTCCGGCGTAAAGGTACAGCCCCAGGCCGTGACGGGCGATTGCCTTTGTGATTGACCTCTGTATGGCCTTGTTAATGTCTGTTGATGTTACCTTTTCAAGGGGTATGCTATGGTTCTTGTAGTCCATGACCGGCAATTCTTCAATGTGTTCTATGCCGTTCACGGTTACTCCGGTCTTAACCCAGCAGGTTTTTCCGTCCGTGAAGTAGTTCCAATCGTCTTTGTTGTGGTAGATGGTAGATATGGCGTCGGGGTGGAGCTTCTTCAATTCTCCCCACGCATACGCCCACGAAAGATAGTCCAGCCCGTTCTTCTTCTCTACCTTGTCCTTGACGTTGACGGAATTAAGTTCTGAAAAATAGTTCTCCATGCTCCCCTCACTTTATCTGCAAATTCTGCTTTACAACGATTTCCGCGCCTTCTGCCGTCCCGCCGGATTTCAGAAGCTCTTTTATCGCCGTTTTGTTAGGCACGGGGGGCTTATAGGTCAGAAGCTCGTCATGCCCCTGCGCCGCCCACTTTATAAAGGCTTCCTCGTTTACCTCGACGCTTTCTGACTTTCTGAATGTCAGTTTGTTCCGCTTGCTTTCAAACTTTTCCTTATTGGATAGCTGCATCTGCATTGCAAGGTATCCTTTAAGCCACTCGGCCTTATTGGCCTTAGCCTTGGCTCTGGCGGTGAGGTTGTCGGCTTCCTCCTTGATGCTCTTTGCCTCTGCGGCAAGGTTCTTTATCATGCAGGCCACGTTGTCAATTTTGTCATCGAGCTGCATATCAAGGCTTTCGAGGGTGTCATACACGGCTTCTTCGGGTATCTCTCCACGGTCAACCGCGTCCATAAAGTCATTGAGATTCTTCGCTATGTCGTAAAGTGACATTATCTCGCCTCCTGTTTCAAAAGATTAGGGTCATATCGGTCATAGTAGGTGTCCTCGAACGGTTTATAGGCTTTAGCTAAAAGGTACTGCTCCATTACACGCCCTCCTTTTCTATCTTTTTGTCTATCGCGTCACGGTAAAGAGCTTTCCACAGGTCGCGGTCATGCCGCACTTCGGCAAGCTGTTCCGCAAGCATGACGATTATTTCATCTTTTGTCATTCCGCTTTCCTCCTTGGGATAATCAGTTCTTTTGATATGTTTTTAGCTCATTCACTCCACTTGTCTGGCGTTAAGCTTGCCGCGCTCGATCAGTTTGTATATTTCGTGCCTGTCGATGCCCAGCCGCTCCCTTGTCTCATGCGTTGTCAGCCACTCGCCGTCCACTTCGACGATCCACTTCTTTTGTATACGCGGCGGCTCACTTTTCCCGTCCGGTAAAAACAGCGGGCAGGCGCGGATGACGTAGGACTGTATAAATGTCGTGTAGTTTTTGCCGTGGTAATAGTCGCTGCTCTTCAGTGTTGTTTCCCTTGCCTCCCAGCCCTCAACGGGTTCGGGATCGGCGTGGCGAGACCAGCTGCAGCCCATGCCCGGCGCGTTGGTCGCCCTCCGGCAACGCCAGCACAGGGTTTGTCCGGTTATGCACGCTTCCATATCTATCTCCTTTTGCGGGGTGCGAAGGCGTATCCCGCCATGCACCCGATGAAAAACATCGGCACTCCCCAGCTAAAAAATGCTCCCCACATATTTGCCTCCTTACTTCCCGTTAAGTTTTTTCCTTATTGTCCGCGTCACGCTTTCGTGAAAATACCCGTTCACATCAAACCGCGTTCTTTCCTGCTTCCGGCGTTCTTCCCGCTTCCTTTTCTCCTGCCGTGCCGTTATATCGGCGACAAATTTTTCCCTGCTTACCACGGCTCACCTCACATAGTACCCTACGCAGTTATCGTATTTGTGCTTCCGCCTGGCTTGCAGTTCAAGGCTTTTCTCGTCCTCTACCATTGCCGCCATGCTCCGCACCAGAACCAGCGGCGATCCCTCGTGCGTGCCCTGGAGCCGCCCATCCTTGAGCATGGCGTAAACCGTCTTAGGATTCACGTTCAGCAGCTTCGCCGCCTGAATGGGTGGTACATACTCGCCGTGCATCTTCACCATGCGCTCCTCCAGCGCCTCAACGCTGTTTATACGCTCGTCCACGGCGGCGGTTATCATATCCCGCAGGATTTTATCAAAATCGTTCATGGCTTATCTCCCTGAATCATTGCTCTAAACTACGCTTTTGTGCTATACTACCTTATTACTACATTAAGGAGGCAGTATGGAGAACCTACCTTTTTCTGAGTACCTAAACGTGACTCATGCCATCGAAGTAAGCGACACGGAATATCTCGATAAACTTCTTTCGTTCGGCTGGAAACTGCTTTTTGTCGGCTCTCGGTATTTCCAAGGCGATACTGTTCCGCGATTCGTTCTCGGCTGGGCTGAGAAAACAGATCCGCAGTATTAACCTTCCCGTTCCTTATCTGTCGCGCAAACGAAAGAATCAGGTCTGTCCTTGTGCTTTAATCTTGCGATTATTACCCAGCCGCCGCTAAGTAGCTCGGCGGCTTCTTCTATGTCCTTTGCTTCCCTTACTTGTCTTATACACCAGTAGATTTGATTCATCTTCATTACCTCCTAAATAAAAACCTTTCGCAGCTCTCCCCCGGTATCCGGTGCTTTATTCGTCCGTAGGCGCAATGCCCGCAGTTTACGGGGCTATATGCGCCGCCATAGTAGGTGTAGTGTTGATAGTAGTGCTGACAGTTGGCGCAGACTGGTTCCCGTTCTCCTATGTTGTATTTCATAATGACCTCGCTTTATCTTTACGTGCGATATGCACGTATTTCTTATCTATAATATAGCGTACAATATGTACGTAGTCAAGTCTTTTAGGAGGTTTTTCTTATGTTTAACACAAGATTACGGTCTATGCGCATGGTCAGGCATTTCACACAGCAACGGCTTGCAGATTCGCTTGGTGTTGCCTTAAGAACTTATCAATGTTACGAACAAGGAACACGGGAACCTTCCCTATCGCTACTCGTGAGGATTGCAGACATTCTTGAAGTTCCTACCGATTACCTTCTTTGTCGGGATTTATCTCTCTTAAAATCCTTTGATGAACCTCGGTAATATCTTCCAGCGTATCCCATATCTCGAAAGAACCTGTTCGCGTTCCCTGCTCTATTTGTTGGTAGTAACGCAGAGATACGCTCAGCTTATCCGCTACCGCCTGTTGTGTAAGCCCTTTGCTCTTTCGGGCGGCTTGTAGGTTTGATCTCATGGCTTTATCCCTTTCCATTATCGCCTTAAATAAAGGTTGATTAACGTTATAACGATGGAGATCAGCGACAATACGACGCTGAAAGCGATTAGTTCTTCCTGCGTCCTTTGAACCAGCCAGTCTAAAAATCTATCCCACATTTGCTATCCTTTCTTCCTCTCCTACTTCAAGTAGTTCAAAACGCAGAATATCACCGTGATAGTGTTGATAACGCAGATTATCAGAACGTAGGTACTATTTTCCATTACTTCTCTCCTTGTTGTTTTCCTTCATAGCCCCTTGGCGGGTGGGCGGCGGTTTGCGGCCTATTTGCCGCACCTGCCGCCTCGCCCTATTCTGAAATGGAGGTCATGCCGGGTTTTCACCCGCCAAGAGGCTATGGTATAATCTCGTTAAAGGTGGTGTTTCTATGATTACAAAACTGCAATGCGATATTCTTGATGCCGTAATCGCTATGCCCCGTTTCGATTGGGATACCCTGTTATCCCAGCTTCCCTACAAGCCCGATGAGGTTTATCTTGCCTGCCTTGCGCTCCCGCCCCTGTACGCCTCCGTAAAGCCCATTATGGGCGGCAGGATAGCGGCCTTTGCCCTTACCTATCAAGGGCGCAATTACAGGGAATTACAGCGGCTTGAGAGGGTGCAGAGGTGGAAGGAGCGGGCGATCGGGTTTGTTTCCGGCGCTATAATTGCTTCTATCCCGTGGCTGCTCGGTTTAATACGGCTGCCCAAATAGCAGATACAAAATAGCGGTTACGACTATCACGCCGAATATCATTCCTTGGTAGTAGTACTTCATGCCGTCTCCCTACCCTAATATCAGCCGTGTAAGCAGTATTCCTACTGCGCTCCCTAAGATATAGAGGATAATTACCCATTTGTCTTTCATCTTTCCCTCCATAAGGTGGTGTTTCTATGCTTTCCGGTTCCCTTTACGATGCCCTAAGGCTCTTTCCCGCCGATTCCTTCAAGACTGCCGGAGAAGTAGGGGCTGACCCAGCCGCCGCCGAATACCTGTACAGGAACGGCTTTCTCGATTGCCGTTACGGTGGCATTGACCCGATTATCGCCCGTGGGCTTATTGCCCGCCCCGAACCTTCGTATAGGCTGAATTTCCTCGGTTCCAACGCTCTAAAGGAGTTTGAGCAGGAGCGGATAAAATGCGCCGAACATGAGGCAGAGAAGAATGCTGATAAAGCGCAGGCGGTCAAGGATAAGCGGCAAGACCGTAAGCACGATTATCTTGTAGCGCTTTTCGGTGCAATCGTCGGCTCCCTCTTTACACTGCTGTTCGAGCATATAGGTGAGGTCGTCGCTTTCATCAAAGATTTTCTGCATTAAGCTCTTGCGTTTCATCGTTTCCCCCTTTCGACAGATTGTGATAAATACTTTTCCACGGCTCGGGGAGAGGGGTAATAAAGCCGCCGCTGACGGTCACGTCCCCTACAAGCTCTACCTCGATTACGGGGGGCTTCCCTGCTTCGTGGGTGATGGTGTACTTTCGTACAATATCGCTTACCGATATGCCGTTGATGGTTATTTCTCCGCTTGTGTCATTTGTTTTGATTTCAACGTGGTTGTTCATCGTTTTACCTCGCCATTACGGTTTAACCGTTATTTTCAAGCAAAAAATTTATCTCATTGTAATTTATCCCATATACTTCCTCGATTTTTTTAATTATAGGAATATCGGGAAACCGTTTTCCCATTTCATAATTTGCTATCGTTGCTACTGAAATGCCTATAAGTTCTGCCGCTTCCTTTTGAGATAGGTTCTTGTTTACCCTCGCGGCCTTTAATGTAATAGTCAACCGTGTCACCCCCTTGTGTCTCTATCATACTACGGTTAAACCGTAATGTCAACTCGTTTTTACGGTTTGTGTTGATTTTTTTATGGTTTAGTCGTATACTATGGGCAAGGAGGTTAATAACATGGAAAATTCTCTCGGAAATAAAGAAGTGATGGCACGTAACATAAGGCACTATATGGAGTTGAATGATGTAACCCGCATCGAATTGTGTTCGGCGTTAGGGGTAAAGTATACGACATTCTCTGATTGGATAAATGCAAGAACTTATCCCCGCATCGACAAGATAGAGTTAATGGCACGGTATTTCGGCATCACAAAAGCCGATCTTGTTGAAGATCATACCGAGAAAGATGCGTTGATTAGCTACATTCTGTCTGGGGTGTCTCAGTTAAACAACGACAATCGGGCAAAGCTCCTTGACTATCTAAAGCTGCTTTTACAAAGTCAGCGATAAGGCGTAATTGCTCTGTTGGCATTCTTTCTAATGTATCACGGGTGATTTCCATTATTCTACCTCCAAACACTTGTTCTGTTTTGATAATAACACGTTAGATTCAAAAAGAAAGGGGGAATTTGTATGAGAGTACCATAAACGGGACTGTGCTCAACGATGTTGCACAAATCGTGCCTCAAATTTTAATCGGCAGGGGCGATTTCTCACCCCCGCCTAAGACGGTGGAGAAGCATCGGGGAACCGTCCTGAATTGATAATAGCAACTTTGCCGTTCAAATCAAATACTCATAATAGGTGATTCGCTAACATTCTTGTTTTTTCGCCACACATAAATGAAGAAGGTGATACTATTTGTTGTTATATGAACATTTACGCGCCATGAAGGACGCGAGCAATATGACGGCGCAGCAGATAGCTGATAAAAGCGGTGTGCCCGTTGCCACGGTAAACCGCGTGCTTCAGGGCTTAACGGAAAATCCGGGGTTTGATACGGTCTGCAAGCTGGTAAAGGCCATGGGCGGGAGCCTGAACGATCTGGACGAGGATAGGGTGTGTGAGCCGGAATCGCTGACGCAGTTATACGAAAGAGGGTTAGAGTACAGGAACAAGAAGATCAGAAGACTGGAAAGGACGATAACCATAATAGCGGTATTCACATTCCTTGTTATGGCGGCGGTCATAGGGATGCTGGTATATGATATGATGTACCTCGATAGAGGGTGGATAATAAAATAAAGAATCCCCCGTGCCGAATTAGAGGGCGGCAACAGGGGATAAGGCGGATGCTTCTCCGCCTCCAATTTTAGCATAACGGGAGGTTTTTGTAAATGGCAAGGCAAAGCGATGGGAGATACCGGGCAAAGGTGACGGTTGGAAACGGTATCGTCAAGTACGTTTCAGGCAGGACGAAGAAGGAGCTGGAGGCCGCGAAGGAGGCTATCCGGCAGGAATATATCACTGGCAGGAATACGCCGGAAAACGCCATGTTCGGCGCATACGCCATACAATGGTATAACACATACAAAAAGCCGAATATAGGCGCATCGGCGCAGAGCAGTTATAGAACCGCGCTGAATAAGCACATACTGCCGGTGCTGGGGGATAAGCGTTTAGCGGCGATATCCGCCATGGACTTGCAGGAGCTTATCAACTCAAAGGCGGATACCTGCACAACGATAATTGAGAATGTATATCATATTCTGGAAAGCATATTCAAACGGGTATATACGGAAGGGATAATACCCCGCGATATAACCGTAGGATTAGAAAAGCCGTCCAAGGCCAAGGAGAGCCGCCGGGCACTGACGGAGGCGGAGGAAGCCGCCGCAAAGAAGCTGATGCATGAGGAAAACGGCCTGCTGGTGGCATTGCTGTACTACACGGGCATGAGGCTCGGCGAAGCCCTCGGCCTGCAATGGGAATGCGTTGATTTCAGGAAGAAGGTCATACACGTCCGGCAGCAGGTCAATTTAAGGAAGGGAACGATAGCCCCGCCCAAGACGAAGGAGAGCATACGGGATATACCCCTGCCGGACGAGCTGGCAGAAATGCTCGTGCGGGGATTCCCGCAGGCGTTTGTATTCCCCGCCCCCGATGGAACGTACTACCGCAATTCCTCATCAAACAGGCTATGGCGTTCGCTGATGGAGCGCATGGCAGAGTTGGAGCCGGACATAGAGACAAGAGAGGACGGTTCCTCTATCCTCACGCCGCACTACTTCCGGCATAATTACGCCTCAATACTGTATAATGCGGGTATAGACGTTTTAAGCGCAAAGAAGTTTTTAGGGCATAGCAACGTAAAGACTACCCTTGAAATTTATTCACACCTTTCAAAGGAAAAAGAGGACGCAAACGCCGCCGCCGTGAGAGGTGTTTTCAAAAAAAGGTTGCCGGAAAGTTGCCAGAGCGAAACCACAAAATGAGCACAAGCAATCAAAAAAGCCCTAAATACCTAAGAAAAACGCCCGTGCAACACGAGCGTTTTTGATGTTTGGTATCCGGCGGCTACCTATTTTTTATTGGTTTTTAACGGTTTTTTCTTCCGTAAAAAGTGCCTGTTTATCTACCTTTTTCAAAATCAACCTTTAATAAGGTTTCTAAAAAAGGTTGCCAGAAAGTTGCCAGCTACCCAAGGAAATATTTTTCAACCTTGAAATCCTTGCCGTCAATATCGTTGATGAAGTCTTTCGCAAGGCTGAAATAAAACTCCGCATCTTCACCCTTGCCTACCATTTCGGCGGTATCGTGACTGTCGTTGTAGTACATATTCATGCACAGATAGTATTTGCATACCGCCGTTATGCCTTTCGTCGCCAGAAACGCCTTGATGGTTTCATAGTCCCATTTCTGACCGTATGGGCGCATACCCTTGACTATCTGCCGCGCCTCTTCGGGAGTTATCCGATATGCTATCTCTTCGAGGCAATACATTGTTTCTTTGTATACCTCCGGCAGACGGTTCTTTACCGTGTGCATCATATCAGAGAGCGCATCGGTCACTTCCGTCATATCGGTGTGCCTTTCGGATATCAGGCGTATGATCTCCTTAAAGCTCATTACTCTGCGCCTCCGTTAATGCTTGCAAGGCTGTTAGTGGGTGTGCAAGTTTTATTGAGCAGTTTAAAGCTGCCGCCCGTGGCGTTGGTTTTGACGATGGTAGCATACCTGGTGCGGGTGCGTATGGCGCAGGCTGTGACCTGGGCGCAGCAGCTATTTATCAGCGGGTACTGCTCTGTGCCGGCGCCTATGGTGACAAACACGGGCGCGGTTATAGTGGTAGCCGCCGGGATAGACTGAGCTACCACGATGCAGTATTTCTGATTGTCGTTATAGTTGCCTGCCGGGAGGTTGATTATCAGCCCGGTTCCCGCCGTGAAGGTAACGGCCTGGGAGATTATAAGGTTGGGGCAGAGTTTGCATACATTTTTACAAGCCATTTTTTATGCTCCTTTCAAAAATCAAGGGGCAGCATACGCCGCCCCGATATATCACGGCATAGCCGGAATTAGCAGCAGCAGCCGCAGTTGTTACCGCAGAAGGGAGAGTTCCCCGCGTTGTAGGTGTAACCGTTGGGATAGCGGACTACTCCGTACATACGGTTATCCATTTCAAGGCTGGAGACTTTGTCCCTGAGAGCCTGCATTTCGTTCGCCTGTATCAGGGAGCGGGTGGCCTCGGCCTCGGCGTGGATAGCGGTGGTTATGTCGCAGGTGTTCTGGTTCATCTGCGCTGAGAGGTTGGCTATACCGAGCCTCTGTTCACAGCAGCAGTTTGCGAGTTGGCTGGACAGGTTCCGGCCTTCGGTGGTGATAGCGTTGTTCAGCGCGAAGGTGGAATCACATATACCGTTGCCGATGTTAGTCAAGCGGTCATTGATCTGGCCGAAGTGCTGACCGAAGAGAATTTCCTGCTGAGACGCAGCGGTGGCATACTGTCCAAATTCGCCCTGGCGGTTCCAGCCGCCAAAGCCGCCGCCCATCATAGCAAAAAGTATGATAAGGGCGAATATCCAGAAGCCTCCGTTGAAGCCGTCAGTCTTGCCATCAGTTACCGCGGCTATATCCGCGAGAGAGGGCATATTATCCATAGTTCTAAAGTTCCTTTCGATTTATATTCCAATCCCGTGCGCGCTTCGGGTAATGGTCTATCTTAATTCAGAAAGAATATCCTCGGGGTCTATCCCGTATTGCTTGCAGGCCGCATAAAACATCTGTTTAGGGTCGCCGTTGCCTATCATCTGCTTTATCTTCTGCATTTGCCCGGGAACGGACATCATCTGTTTAGCCTGCGCTATCATTTGTGGGTTGAGTTTCCTCGGACTTCCTCCGCTTAGCATTTGTAGTATCGGGTTTAGCATTTATCATTTCCTCCAATCTGGCTATTCTCTGTTCAAGGCCGTTCACATCGACAGGCGGAGCGGGTTTATACGGGGTTATGCTGTAAGGCGAGAGAGAGGGGAACCCCGCCCCGTCCGTTGTTTTAAGCCACACTATTGGGGCCGTTTCGTCCAACAGAAGAACGGAGCTATTAGGGGGCATTTGATACGCCTTTGCGCCGCCCTCGCCGTTCACTTTGACTACTTCGGTTCGCTGATATTGGGTTTGTTGGTTAAAATAAGGTTGGTATGGATACACTGTTTCACGCTCCCTTCTACCTGAATTTTGGCATAAAAAAAGAGCCGACAGGATTGCTCCCATCGGCTATTTATCGGCTATTTACAGTGCGTTTTCAGTTGTTTTTCGGCGGCCTTGCACCGCCTGCGTATCTGGTCATATTCAAGGGGTATTTCAAATTTAAGCTGGTACTCGCCCGTCAGAGCGTCGTATGGCACCCCGTCTAAAAGGCGGCGGGTTATCAGCCAGCGGTCTTTTTCGTTATGTATCCATTCGTGTATGAGTGCTTCCCATTCCGTGCGGGAGCGGGAATTAAGCAATGCTTTATCCATTTCAAAGAGGCCCGCTTCTCCAAAAGCCTACACCTCCTTTATAAAAGTACGCCCCCCAATTAAGGGGGGCTATTGAAAGGGAATCCCGTACGGGGGCTACTGTTTGTTGTAGTTTGCCGAGGATATGCCCAGCACCGCGCCCAGGAACGTGTCAACGGCGGTGATGGTGCCGACTATCTCTTCGGGATAGGGGAGGCTCCAGATACCCGCGAGGGCGAAATAGAGGGTGCCTATGGCGGGGAGCCAGATCAGGGCGATTGCCTTGAGAATGTCGTATACCTTGTTCGAGAGTTTCATGTTTTTTCCTCCTTTAGTTGTTGTGTGCTTCAAGCCTGTCCAGCCGGTGGTGGGCGCTTTTCGCGCTTTCTTCCACACGGGCCACGCGGCGGTCTATGTCCTCGATTTTTGTAGCCTGCGCCCGCATATCGAGTTTGATATCGTCCACGCCGCGTTTGATATAATCCACATCCGATTTGAGCGCGGTATCAATGGCGGTGTCGTGTGTAGCCGCATCAACCGCGTCTTTCCTTGCGGTCTTTATGTGGGCAATCCAGCCCAGCAAAATGCCGCTCAGTCCCGTTACGATTGCCCATATCCATTCTTTGGTCATGGGTGCTCCTCCTTATTTTTTTAGTGCGCCTACATAGATTTTGCCGTCCACGGATACGGTGGCCTGCAACACCTCCGGCAGTTCCGCTTCCCCGGCGTTTGCATAGTCCTGCGCAAACCGCCGTATCGCCGCTATGGTGTTTTTGCCCGCTATGCCGTCCGCGTCCCCCGCGTCATAGCCCAGAGCGTTAAGGGCGGTCTGTAGGGCTTTGATATCGTCCCCCCGCATCATGGGCGAGGTTAGCTCGATTATCCGGGGCGCGGCGGGTGCTGCCTGTTCGGGCTCATCCTCCTTCGCGGCTCCAGATATGATGTCCCAGCGCCCGTACTCGTTCCAGTAGGCCGGGCCGGAGGCGTTTATGCCCCGGAGTACAACGCCATCGTCGCGGCCCTTGCTCTCTATCACTTTATCGTTGCCGACGTATACGCCAACATGGTAGATGTATTTATACGTCCCGCCGCCGTCCCTCTTTTTGTCCCGATACCTGAATACCAGGTCGCCGGGCTGCAGCTCGTCCCGGTGTATCCGTTTGCTCTTGGAGTACATTGTCCGGCTGTTTACCCTGCCGGACAATCCTTTCGCCATTAAAAAGCCACAGATAAGGCCGGAGCAGTCGAAAGCGTAAAGGGGTTTTTTGGCCGACTTGGCGATAAACCGCATAGCCCGCTCGTAATTTTCGGCGCTGGTCTCGTTGTTTTTTACAAACTTGACTATGTTCAGGTCGTCAAGGCACTGCCCCCTCGCGCCCCAGACGTATGCGTCCCCGATGTGCTCGCCGAGGTAGGACAAAAACTGTTGTACCAGCGTCATTTGCATTTACCCGCCACAAAGAGGCAAAAGCCTATCAGAGAGAAGGGGACGGCATAGGCCATGAAAGACATATCGCCGGTCTTGGGTATCTCCATCTTACTGGGTATGGGCTGCACGGCGGGCTGTGCGGCGTTAAAATAATAAGTCTTGCTCACAGTCCTGTTTATCTGCATGGCGTTGTAGAGTTCTTCTGCCGTGGCGGCGTTGTCATATGCCCTGTCCTTGACGGTGACGCGGAGGGCGGCGGGCTGGTCGGTGACTATGCCGCTCAGGTAATATGTTCCGGCCTCCAGTTTCAGGTCGTTTGTGTCCAGTTTTACGCCGTCCAGTTCGATTATAAGCTCCATATCGGTCAGGTCGTAAAACCGGGGTATGCCCAGGTCAACCTTGAGCAAATACAGCTCGTTGTTGACGTAGGTTTTGGATACCGCCTTGCCGGTCTGGTAGTCCAGCGCGGTTATATCCAGAGTTACGGGGTCTGCGGCGTAGGCTATGGTGCAAAGGCACAGCATGAGCATTACCGCGAGGATACAAGTGAGTTTTTTCATAATGTTTTCCTTTCTTTTTAGAGTTTTATGCAGCGGTTCTCGAACTTCTTATATGTATCGAGGTACACTTCGTTCTTGTCACCGTTGTAAGTGACCTCATAATACATACCATCGGGGAGTTTAGTGGATACCAGTGTCTTCCAATTCTGGAGGGTCTTGCAGTGCCAAACAACATAGGTATCAGTCATGTCGATCTCTATGCCGTCCGTCTTGTCGAGGTGCTCGTTTACATAATCTCTCACGATTTCACGAGCTTTGAGTGTGTAGTCCATAATTCTTTTCCTTTCTTTATTTTTGTTTTTTAATTATGAAAAAAGAGCCGTGCGGCTCCTTAATCCGTGTATTCGCTCCACTTGGCGCTGCCCGCCTTGGGCTTGTAGACGGTGGACTTGATGTGCTGCTCGGTGCATTGCCACGTTTTGCCGTTGTAGGTCACTATGGTATCCACCTCAATCACCGTGCCGTCCTCGATGTCGCCCCACGCGGGATAGGTCACGGTCTGCACCGCCCAATATGTGCCGAGGTTTGCGGCAGGGGGCTTGTTGCGGCTGTATTTGAGGGCGATATAGCCCTCAACAGTATCTCCGGCTATGTAGCGAGTCTCAGCGTCCCACGGTGCGCCCTGGGTGGGGGTGGGGGTAAGCCCCGCCCGCGCCGCCGTCAGCACCTCTACAAGATCGGTTTCGTGCGCCTCGATTTCCGCTTTACGCACGGCTACAAGCGCCATAAGTTCACTGCGCGTCATTCACATTCACCCCCAGTTCCACAAGCGCGTCTATATAGTCCTGCGTGGTGGCCTGCGCCTCATGCTCCGTCCAACTCTGGATTATCGCTTCGCCGCTGTCCTCCCACATTTCGGTATAATAAAAGCCCTCCTTTGAGGGCATAGGGGAACGGGTCACGGGCTTATAGCCCAGCTCCTTTATTGCCGCGTCGTCATTGGTGGAGAGGTGCGCCCCTGCGGGGTGCGTCACACCGTTGATTACAAGCGGCGACTTCAGCTCAACCGGCAGGCGTAAATATTCGGGATACCCGCCCACCAGTTTGGCATAGTTTTTGTTTAGCATTGTATCCTCCTTTATAGGATTAGATTATACGAACCGTCTGTATTTGGTGTAGCATCATAAAGTGTTTCGGAAGGTATTGCAAAAGCGGGGACAACACCGTGGTTATATTCCTTGTCACCTTTGTAATAACCACCAGAGTCCGTGACAATATACGAATATCTGTTGTCATATCTTGAGGATGTCCACCAGTCATTATTAGAGCCGTTGAATTTCTTAATCCTCTTGGCATTACTCTTGTATAGCTGTAATGCTTTGCCCTCTGCTGTTCCGAGATTGCCGAAGCCCACCATAGTGTAGGATAAGGCAAACATTTTGCGAGTTATCTCGCCGGAAATGCTAAGATAAAACGTTGTGTCCATCATCAAATCACGAAGTTTTTGAGGCATTCGATTATAAATAGTTGAGTTTATTAAGTAGTCAAGAGTGCCACCACTATAAAAATAATTCGAATCACTGCAAAAGATTGATTTTGAATGTATATCTTTACTCACCAGTACCACGCCGCCGCTCACAAGATTGTCCTTATCCGCTATCTCATAGTTAGGCGTACCCGCTCCACCGTCCGTGCCTACATTTATCAACGCACCCAGTGGCAAATCGGATAGGGGTGCACCACCGCCCCCTGCCATCATCATTCTGCGCCGTAAGGCAAACTGCAAGGGTATCATAGCGCATAGGCGCTATTTAATTTACGGGAGATGCCCCCCCCGATAGAATTATTTTACGCATAATATGCTCCTTTTTATTCTTGCCATGCTACATAGTCATAGTCACCATTAAGATAACCGCTATTCCACGAGTCAACATTTGTAAATCGAGCCCCGTCACTGTTTGGCGTAAAAGTACAATAGCCCTTATAATAATTAGCATTACCGCTTCCATAACCAACTCTATTATCGTATATCCAGAAGTCATACGTATAGGTTTCTGTCATTCGTGTAACCATCATTACATGGTCTGGACGAAAACCGAGGCCAGTTATTGTAACTGTAAAATCATCTTGATTCATTGATGCCTTTGCTATTCCCGTTGCTATATTTTTCGCCTTTGCCATGTTGCCCATCAGCCTCCTTCGTAGCATAGCTATCATGCGCTCACGACCTCCTGCACTGCCCACACACCGTTGTATACATCAAATTCGTAAGTCTTACTCGCCTCTATTGCGGGGGCCTCGCCTAAATAGTTCGCCCCGCTCACAAACGACACCGCAACCGAGGCCGCCGTGCTGAATGTGCCGTGCGCCCAGCCGGAAGCGGGCGGGGTAAACACGTATGTACCCACAGGAGAGGATACGTTATATATGGTGTTTGCCGTCAGCGCCGCGCCGCTGGCGGGGAGGGAGGAAGCTATAACAGGCGGGGTCAGGTAGTCCGTGTTGCCCGTGGCCTGTGCCACTTTGCCGCCTGCGCCCTTGAGCAGGCCGTTAATGCTGGTCGCGGTATCGGCGGTTATCTCGTTGGGGCCTGCGGGGCCCTGCTCGCCCTGTGCGCCAGTATCGCCTTTCGCTCCCGTGTCGCCCTTTGCCCCCTGCGGGCCTTTGATATCAACGCTTGCGGGGTTATCCAGCCCGCCGTTATTTGTCCATGAGAGTATGCCCTCGGCAGAGACGGCGGGGGTAAAATACGGGCCTGTGTCGCCCTTGGGGCCGTCCGCGCCCGTGGGGCCTTGGATACCCTGCGGGCCTTGTTCGCCCGTATCGCCCTTCGCGCCGGGGTCGCCCTTCGCGCCTTTTTCGCCTGTCGCGCCCTGCGGGATGCCGAACTCAAAATCAAATACCTTTGCGGTGTCCGCGCCGCTTGCCGTTACCTTTACGGTGGCGGCGGCTCCGGCAGTGAGGGTATTTGCTGTGGCGGTGGGTGTGCCAAAACCTGCGGCTGTGCCGGGGTCGCCCTTGGCTCCGGGGTCTCCCTTGGCTCCTTGCTCTCCCTGTATGCCCTGCTTGCCTTGTATGCCCTGCAAGCCCTGCGGGCCTTCGGGGCCTTGGATACCCTGTTCGCCCTGTATACCCTGCTTGCCCTGCGGGCCCCGTATATTGATTGTGGCGGGGTTTTCCAGCCCACCGTCATTACTCCACGATAAATCGCCGTCAGCGGTCACAGAGGGCGTAAAGTGCGCTCCTGCGGGGCCTCGTTCTCCCTTGTCTCCGGGGTTGCCTATAAGCCCTTGTATACCCTGCTCACCTTTGGGAACGCCGAACTTAAAGGTGAACACTTTTGCGGTATCTGCGCCGGAAGCTGTCACCTCTACAGTAGCGGGGGTTCCCGCGTCAAGGGTGGTCGCCGTAGCGGTAGGTGTGCCGAATCCGGCGGCTTCGCCTGTGGGGCCTTGTTCACCTTGTGCACCGGGGTCGCCCTTCGCGCCGGGGTCGCCCTTTGGGCCCGTGTCGCCTTTAGGGCCAGTGGGGCCTTGCTCACCTTTTGCGCCCTGCAAGGGGCCGTTGTTTACCCACTTGGAATTTACGCCGTCCCAGATATATATATCATACGGTTCGCCCGCGCCCACGCCGTAAGCGTCGCCAGCGGAGGGGTTAGATACTCCGGCCTGTAATGCGGAGAGGGAAGCGTAATAGCCCAACACGGCAAATCCTTCGCCCGTGTCGCCCTTGGCTCCCTGTGCGCCCTGTGGCCCCCGTATATTGATTGTGGCGGGGTTTTCCAGCCCACCGTCATTACTCCACGATAAATCGCCGTCAGCGGTCACAGAGGGCGTA
>ERZ1026868.233-NODE-233-length-43021-cov-8.913629_pt1 | contig 43021 bp, 66 predicted proteins | sample MGYA00380164_ERZ1026868 | MGnify/ENA primary metagenome ERZ1026868 (study PRJEB33269, sample SAMEA4719800) | human gut metagenome | biome: human-associated habitat; feature: organic feature; material: feces | place: Cameroon | collected 2013-10 ...
CAACCGTTATCCATATGTACGATACCTACGATAGAGCAGACTTTGGGTGGGATGCTGGTTGTGGGAGATATAGGGCTGGTGATGGCCTCCACACAAGGAGGATGAAAGTTTCGGGGCTACCCAGCAAAGAAAAGGCAATCGAAGCATGGAATAGGCGGGCTGACAATGGCTGACCAAATGCAGTTATATGACACATCGGAGAAACAATTAAGTAACAACACAGGTAAAGCTAAACGGAAGTGGGAAAATGGTTTCCAGAGATGGAGCGACCGGCACAGTGCAGATGGTGGTAGCTCTTTTGGGTGCTGTGGATTCGGCAGTATGTGTGACTATTGTGAGGATAATTCGTATGGACGCCCGTGTGTCAGGTCGCTGAACGCCATGATCCGCGAAAAGCGTCTGAAAATCGATTACGAAAAGACTGGATATGAAGAAGTGTGGGAGGGAATTTTTGACAATGGCTGAATACATCGACAGGGAAAAGGCAAAGAGTTTGTTGCATATCGAATACGCATACGCCGCAGAACAGCTTTTGGACGAGATCCCCGCTGCTGACGTTGCCCCAGTGGTGCATGGGCGGTGGAATGTTATTGAAGGGCGCAGGCTTGATAACGCCATATGCTCTAACTGCGGTAGGCGTTTTCAGGCATATTATGAAGCTTATAGTTTCTGCCCCAACTGCGGTGCGAAGATGGATGGAGGTGACAGCAATGAGGCTGATTGATGCGGAAGAATTAGAGTGCGTGTTTAACGAGCAAATTGAACAAGGCGCAACAGATGCGTTTGATGCGTTTGATGATGCTTTGCAAGACACACCCACCATTGACGCCGTGGTTGTGACGCGGTGTAAGGACTGTAAGCACAGCACGCTCCCATCTGAACTTACGCAAAGGTACGGCGTACCGGGAACACGAACTTGCCACAACAGGTACTCCCCATGCAACAGGCGCAATGTAAGCGGTGACGACTTCTGTTCCTACGGTGAATGAAAGGACGGAGCCAATGCAGAAGGGTGATATCGTGCGTGCGCGGTTTCTGACGATGCCGGAGCCGTTCCCCGGTGCCGGGGCGACAAAGGACAATCTGTACCCTGTGCGCAAGGCGACGGTGGTGTATGTGCATCCAAAGGGGCGCTACATCGTGGCGGAGTGCAAGGGCGTCAGGGAGTCGTTTTTCCCGGAAGATGTTATACAGTGCGATTTGCCGGGGCCTCCTCCGATGGATTATGATTTGGAATACGCGCTGGTTACACTGACGGAAGTGGACAAGAAGATCATGGCCGCGTTGGGGAGGAAGTTCTGACATAAACGAAGCCCCGGAATGGTTTATGAAGCTGCGTGCGGGAGACGGTTTTTCATGAGGGCGTAAAAATGCTATAAAAAAAAGAGGACACCATGCAGGTGTCCTCTTTTGGTCGTCATGGTCTTGTGTAAAGGCCGGATGCCTGCGCCAGCAGGAGGCGCAGGTAGTCTGGGCAGTTCCTCACGCCGCGCTCCCAGTCCTCCAGCGTGCGGGTGGGTATACAGTACCGGGTGGCAAAGGCCGACTGGGATAGGCCGGTGTGCTGCCGGATGTCGCGGATCGTCAGGTGGGCTGCGTCCCAGAGACGCGCCAGCAGGTCGATGCGGTCTGCGGGGATGTCCGCGTCCGGCGCATCGCCCCAGACAGAGGACAGCGACCAGTCGGAGACGAAAGCGTCTCGGTCGGACGAAGAAAGCGCTGCGCTGAACAAGGAAAAAAACAGTTTGTCTGTCATTTTTAGTATCCTTTCATAATCAAAATTGTAAAAAGGGAAAGCACCGGTTTCCGGTGCTTTCCCTGCGCTTGAAGGGTTTGTCCTTCTCACCATTTCAATCCACGGCGGCAGGATCGCGCCGCACCAGATGCAAGCGCCTCTTGCATCCGACAAAAATAGTCTATCACGCTGCGCAGGAAATGTCAAGCACCATCATGACCATGTTCCGCCCGCCAGATATGCGGCGTTCTCGCGCTCGGTTTGTTCGTCCTCCGTCAGGGTGTTTTCGATCATGTCCGCGATCTGCTGCTGGGTCTTGTGGCGGGAGGCGATGCCGACCTTGATGACGTCAGCGTCGTGGTAGACTGTCCATTCCTCGCGATCCCAGTGGTACTTGCACCAGACATCGCCGGTGGACTTGTCGTAAAAAATCTCCACATACTCCCCCGTGCGGGAGCCAAGGCCCTTGGTGGAGTTGGAGGCGTTGGCCAATGTCTCCATGTTGATGTTCCGTCCGTGGGTGTTGATCTCCATGCTCTGTTCCTCCTGTTAAAAATGATGTTCATGGGCGGGGCCGAGTGGATCAGCCCCGCCCGAAGCGTTACTGCTATCAGGCGATCAGCTCTGCTGCTGTAGCGGCCACGCGATCCTCGGCGGCGCGGATGCTGTCCGTCTTGCTGTAGGTGTGCGCCACCGGGTCGTCCCGGTAATCGTGGGCGGCGAAGGCGTCCGCTGCGGCCTTGCTGTCAAACCATGCCTCGCGGCAGAAGCCGGATCCCCATACTGCGTAGGTGACGGAATAAAAAGTCTTTTTCATGATATTTCCCTTTCTGCCGCTGTGCGGCTGCACTGTTCCTTGATCTGTCTATACATTACCACGCAACGCGTGGTATGTCAAGACGGAAAAGTAAAAAAATAAAAAAATTTTTCGTTTTAGGGGTGCGCGGGCGATATACATATAGGTATGCTGGATATGCAGGGGCAACCTGCCCGTGCCGATTCATTTCTTTTCTCCTCTTTTCTACCCGGTGGGGCGGGGCTTCGGCTCCGCCCTGACGGGGCAATATGCAGACGTAGCTCAGTCGGTAGAGCACGCATCGTTCCCGGCGATGATTCCCGTCGTTGGTTCAAGTCCAACCGTCTGCACCATAGGCGTGACCTCTTGCCTCGCAGCCGCACGGAGCGTAAGCCTGCGAAAGTGGTCTTTCCTGCGCGCTGTACGAAAGCGGCAGGACGAAAGAATTTATTTATTGGCTGGCACCGGCTTTGTAAAGATGAACGGATGCGACCGACGTACCGGCGCAGGGCTGTAAAGCTCCGTGGTTGGTCTGGGTACCACCGTGCCGAAAGAAATTCGAGGCGTGGATGCGGTGTGGTGGCGGTTGTCTTAGGACAAAGCCGCTGTGTAGGACAGTATGGATGCGTGGTGGCACCCGACTAATTGTGTAAAACAACAGGCGATGCGCTGGCAGACCGCTGTATGGGATGCGTCTCAAATAGTCTGCTTACTGCAAAGGATTTCGCCGTGGTGGATGCTATGTATGCTTGCGGGGCACATAGCTCACGGCGGGAACATATTAGGTGAGGCGAAAGCCAGGTACAGACGTGCCAATGACAAAGGCCAGTGGTGGGAGGCCGGTGCGTCAGGAAAACGAGGTGGTGACAATGGCTGCACGGCTGACAGACCGTCAGAAAAAGAAAATACTGGCGGACTATGTGCAGACAAACAACTACTGCGCCACCGCGAAGATCAACGGTGTGTCTGCGACAACCGTAAAAAACCTGGTGCGGGCGAATGCAGACATTGTGGAAAAGTGCGAACAAAAAAAGGAAGAGAACACGGTGGACGTGCTGGCGTACATGGATGCCCAGCGGGAAACGGTGTGTCAGATCATTGGAAAAGGGCTGGCGGTGCTGAACGACCCGGAGAAACTGGCGGAGGCGACACCCAGCCAGATCACGACGGCGATCGGGACACTGATAGATAAGTGGACGACGATGGGGTCTGCTGCGGACAGCGGCGGTGGCGGCGTGGTGCTGATGCCGGAGGTAAAGACGGATGCCTGAGATCGTGTGGAAGCCGCAGGAACGGCAGGCCGTATTTATGGCAAGGCCGGAATATGAAGCTTTGTATGGCGGGGCGGCGGGCGGCGGCAAGAGCGACGCGCTGGTCATCGAAGCACTGCGGCAGGTGCATATCCCGTGGTACAAGGCGCTGATCCTGCGCAAGACGTTTCCCCAGCTGCGGGAGCTGATCGACAAGACGCTGAACTACTACCCCCGTGCGTATCCCAAGGCGCGGTACACCGGCAGTAACCACACCTGGCGGTTCCCCTCCGGCGCGCAGATCGTGTTCGGAAGCATGAACCGACCGCAGGACAAGATACAGTATCAGGGGCAGGCGTATGATTTTATCGCCTTTGATGAGCTGACGCACTTTACACAAGAAGAGTACGACTACCTGAAATCCCGCAACCGTCCCAACGGGGCGGGGACACGGGTGTATATGCGCTCCACCGCCAACCCCGGCAACATCGGGCATGGCTGGGTCAAGGAGCGGTTTATTACGGCGGCACCGCCGATGCAGCCCATCACGGAGGAGGCGGTGTGGTATACGCCGGACGGGAAAAAGCACACGGGGCAGCAGCAGCGGATATTTGTTCCGTCATCCGTGTTTGACAACAAAATACTGATGGAAAATGACCCGCTGTATGTGCAGCGGCTGGCCAGTATGCCGGAGGCGGAGAGAAACGCCCTGTTGTACGGCAACTGGGACAGCTTCGAGGGGCAGGTGTTCACCGAGTGGAAAAACGACCGGGAACACTATCTGGACAGGAAGAACACCCACGTCATCGAGCCATTCCGGATACCGGAGGACTGGGTGATCTGGTGCGGGCTGGACTGGGGCTATTCCCGCCCGTTTTCCGTGGGGTGGTACGCGGTGGACAGAAACAGGCGGATGTACCATATCCGGGAGTTTTACGGCTGCAACGGGACGCCTAACCGTGGCGTGATGTGGGAGCCTACCAAGGTGGCGCAGGAGATACGGCGCATCGAGGCGGATGACCCAAACCTGCGGGGGCGGGATATACACCGCGTGGGCGACCCGGCGATCTGGCAGAGCGACGGCACGGAAAGCGTGGGTGCGCTGATGGAGCGCGAACGGGTCTACTTCGAGAAGGGCGACCACGCACGGATCAACGGCAAGATGCAGATCCACCACCGGCTGGCGTTTGACGGAGACGGCGTGCCAATGCTGTATGTGTTCGACACCTGTAAAAACTTCATCCGGACAGTCCCGAATCTGGTCTATGACCAGACGGACGTGGAGGACATCGACACAGACGGCGAGGATCATATCTACGACCAGCTGCGGTACGTCTGCATGAAAAACCCTATCGGGCCAAGGGACATGGGACACATTGTGGAGCGGCCCTATTCGCCGCTGGACACAGAGGACGAGTACAGGCCCAGCCGGTACGCATTTTATCAGACCTATTAAGGGGGAAAGGATATGGAGAGATACGGCATCCCCGGCATTGTGCCGGAGGACGGTATGCCGCCGGAGATGGCGGCGATGCTGCTGGAGCGGACGGACGACACGCCCACCATCACGGAAAAGGACGTGGAGCGCGGGATCGACCTGCTGACGCGGTATAAACGCGGCAAGGGCAATCTGGAGAGCCGGGTGGTCAACGACGAGCTGTGGTGGGAGCTGCGGCACTGGGAGGGCATCGGGCAGAGCAAAGCCAAGCTGGTGGACAAGAGCGGCAAGGAAGTCCTTTCCTCCCCTCCCCAGCCCAAGCCTACGTCGGCGTGGCTGTTTAACACCATCCAGAATAAACACGCGGACGCAATGGACAACTACCCGGAGCCGGTGGTGCTGCCACGCGAGAAGAGCGACGAGCAGAGCGCAAAGACACTAAGCCAGATTTTGCCGGTGGTGCAGGAGTACAACCATTTCGAGCAGGTGTACTCCGACAACTGGTGGGAGAAGCTGAAGCACGGCACGGCGGTGTACGGCGTGTTCTGGGACAGCAAGAAGGACAACGGGCTGGGCGATATCGAGATTCGGGACATCGACCTGCTGAACCTATTCTGGGAGCCGGGTATCACGGACATCCAGAAGAGCCGGAATCTGTTTATCGTGGATCTGGTGGACAACGACCTGCTGGACAGCGAGTACCCCCAGCTCAAGGGCAAGCAGAAGGGCAAGGTCATAGACGTAAAGGAGTACATCTACGACGACACCGTGGACACCAGCGAGAAGAGCGTGGTGGTGGACTGGTATTACAAGGTCAAGACGCCCAGCGGCAGGACGGCGCTGCACTACGTCAAGTTTGTTGGCTCCACCCTTCTGTACGCCAGCGAGAATGATCCGGAGTATCGGGAGCGTGGCTTTTACGACCACGGGATGTACCCTGTTGTGCTGGATGTCATGTACCCGGAGAAGGGTACACCCATCGGCTTTGGCTATGTGGCAATCTGCAAGGATCCCCAGCTGTACATTGACAAGCTCAGCGCCAACATTCTGGAAAACGCGATGATGGCGACCAAGAAACGCTTCTTCGTCTCGGAGAGTACGGCCATCAACGAGCAGGAGTTCATCGACTGGAATCGCCCTTTGGTACACGTCAACGGCGAGATCGGCGACCAGCGGATCAAGGAGATCGTCACCCAGCCGCTTTCCGATATCTACGTCACGGTGGCGCAGATGAAGATCGAGGAGATGAAGGACACGGCGGCGAACCGGGACGTGAACTCCGGCGGCACCACCAACGTGACGGCGGCAGCGGCGATTGCCGCCTTGCAGGAGGCCGGAAACAAGGCAAGCCGGGATATGATCGCCGCCAGCTACCGCGCCTACACCCAGATCAACACGCTGTGCGTGGAACTGATGCGGCAATTCTACGATGTAAGCCGCAGCTTCCGCATTACCGGCGAGGGCAACGAGTATCAGTTTGTAGACTTTGACAACGCGGGCTTGCAGGATCAGGTGACGGGGTTGGACACGATGGGCAACGAGATGTATCGCCGTCCGGTGTTCGACTTGAAAATCAAGGCGCAGAAAAAGAATCCCTTCTCCCGCATGGAGCAGAACGAGCGGGCCAAGGAACTGTACTCTCTGGGGTTTTTTAATCCTGACAACGCTCAGGCCAGTATGACAGCGCTGGAGATGATGGACTTCGAGGGCATCCAGACCGTGCGGGAAAAGGTGATGCAGGGGCAGACGCTATTGAATATACTGATGCAGATGCAGTCGCAGATCGCCATGCTGACGGGCGCTATTATGCCGCAGGAGGGCGCGGGCGCTGCACCGACACAGACTGGCGGCGGCGCACCTGCGGATGCCACCAGCCAGCTTGCAAGTGGCATCATGCAGGCGCAGACGCCTATGACCGGCTACGGGCAGGCATTGGCAAAGCGGAGCACGCCCAGCGTATGACAGAGGTAACACTGCATCACGGGGACAGCTGCTCCGTGAGGTGCAAGGGACACGCCACGGGATACCCTGACGTGTGTGCGGCGGTAAGCTGTCTCTTGTACACGGCGGCGGGCTGGCTGCACAACACGCAGGAGGCGGAGCTGGTGCTGGAACGGATGGACAGCGGGGATGCGTACCTGCGCTGGCACGGCGGAAGGTGGCTGTATGACCTGCTGGAAATCGGCTTTTTGCAGCTGGAAATGGCAAAGCCGGAGGCGATCTCCGTAAAAATCGAAAAAAAATAAAAATATTTTTCGTTTTAGGGGTGCGGGAGACCGCGCCCCCTTTCTATGATATAGATACTTCCTCCATGCCTGCGCGGTGTGACGGCGGTGAAAAGCCGCCGCCCGCCGCAAGGGTGGATAGGGAGCGCTGCACGGGAGCGATATGCCCGCGAATCAAAGGAGGAACAGATATGTACCTTTACAGAATCTCCCTCTGCCTCTTTGACGGCGAGGGCGGCGATGGGGCGACAGCTGCCACCGCACAGGGCGATACACAGGCAAGCTCCGGTACCACCCGCCAGAGCAAATCGGGCGCACTGGCCAACGTCAAGTACGGCAAACAGGCGGAGAGCCAGACGGCAGTACAGTCCGACGCCGGGACTGATGATAAGGTGAAGGACGTGTATACCACGTCCGACGCGCTGGAGGCCAAGAAAAAGGCTTTCCGGGAGCTGATCAATGGGGAGTACAAGGATCTGTACACTCAGGAGACACAGCGGATGATTGACCGGCGCTTCAAGGAGGCGCGGGAGACGGAGGAGCGGATGCAGTCCTACCAGCCGGTGCTGGATACGCTGATGGAGCGTTACGGCATCGCGGACGGGGATGCAAAGCGTCTGCTGGAGGCCGTGGACAACGACCACGCCTACTGGAGCGAAGCCGCCGAGGAGGCGGGCATGAGCGAGGAGCAGTACAAGGAGTTTCGCCGTCTGCGGCGGGAGAACGCCGAGCTGCTTCGCGGCCAGCAGATGCAGCAGCAGGAGGCGCAGATCCGGGCGCAGAGCGAGAAGTGGTACATGGAGGCGGAGGCCATGAGGAGCAATCCCATGTACCAGAACTTTGACCTTGTGCAGGAGCTGCAAAACGACGAGTTTGTGAACCTGCTGAAAGCCGGTACACCGATGGAGCACGCCTACAAGGTGCTGCACTTTGACGAGCTGATGGGCAACGCGGTACAGGCCGCTGCCGCCAGCACGGAGAAGAAGGTGGCCGATAACGTCCGGGCCAAGGGCAATCGTCCCAGTGAGAACGGCACCAGCTCCAACAGCGCGTTTGTTACAAAGACGGATCCCTCGAAACTGACGAGAGCGGACTTCGAGGAAATCGAGCGGAGAGTAGCAAGAGGCGAACGCATTTCCTTCTGACCTACGGCTCCGCTGCGATATGCGGAAAGGAGCTATTACATGAACGCAATTTACAACGACCTGTACCTGATGCCGGTGGTGCTGAACCTGTTTGACGCATACACCAACACCACGCTGGATCCCGGCCTCAGCGACGAGATGAAGGTGTACTACTCGATGCGCCTCATCAACCTCGCCGAGCCGGAGCTGATCCATGACCAGTTTGGCCAGAAGCACCCCATCCCCAAGAACAGCGGCAAGACCATCGAGTTCAGAAAGTACGACAGTCTGCCCAAGGCGCTGGTTCCCCTGACAGAAGGTGTGACCCCCGCCGGTCAGAAGCTGAGCATGGGCGTGATCCGCGCCACCATCAAGCAGTACGGCGGCTACATCGAGCTGTCCGATATTCTGGAGCTGACGGCCATCGACAACAACCTGGTGCAGGCCACCCGCCTGCTGGCATCTCAGGCCGGCCGTACCGCCGACACCATCACCCGCGAGGTGCTGGCTGGCGGCACCAACGTGGTGTACGCCGGTGGTGCGAAGGATCGCTCTGAGCTGGTGGGCGGCGACAGCACCGCCGAGAACAACAAGTACCTGACGGTGGACGACATCCGCAAGGCTGTACGCGCCCTGAAGGTCATGAACGCGCAGAAGATCAACGGCTACTTTGCCGGGATCATCCATCCCGACACCGCCTATGACCTGATGAGCGACAAGAAGTGGGTGGATGTGAAGACCTACTCCGACCCCGACGGCATCTACGAGGGCGAGATCGGCAAGATCGAGGGCGTGCGCTTTGTGGAGACCACAGAGGCAAAGATCTTCCATGCCGCTCCCCTGAAGATCGAGGACGGCGCCGAGGAAAGCGCCCGCAACCTGACCGCCAAGAGCGCGACCGGGAAGATCATTACCATCAAGGAAAAGCTCACCGACAAGCAGGCCAAGGCGCTGACCGGCAGAGACATTCTGATCGGCAAGGATCTGCTGGAGGTGGAATCTGCTGCCGCAGGTGCTGCCGGTGCCGCTACCATCACTACGAAAACGGCACCTGCCGCTGTGACCGACGGCACGGTGGTGTATCCCGGCGAGGGCGGCGCAAATGGCCGCGACGTGTACTCCACCCTGATCCTCGGCGCAGATGCTTACGGCGTGACGGAGCTGGAGGGCGGCGGCTTGCAGCACATCGTCAAGCAGCTGGGTTCCTCCGGTACGGCTGACCCGCTGAACCAGCGTGCCACCGCAGGCTGGAAGCTGACCAAGGTAGCGGAACGTCTGGTGGAGCAGTACATGGTGCGCATCGAATCCGCCTCTACCTTTGAGAGCGGCGCGATGAACTGACGGTAACGCGGAGGGGGTCATTCCCCCTCCGCATACCCAAAATGCAAGGAGGAATGAGCATGGCTGACAACAAGAAGCAGAGAACTCCGGAGGAGATGGAAAAGGCGCTGGCAGCAGCGAACGAGGCGCTGGCGCAGGCCAAGAAGGAGGCGGAGGATGCCAAGGAGGCCGCGAAAGCAGCCGAGGCCGTTATGCGCGGCATGGCGGCAGGGGAAGCCTCCGATGACGGCATGGTGCCGTTCTGGGCGTTCAAGGATGACGACCGGTACAAGGACGACATCGTGGTGGGCTGGAACGGCAAGGTGTACCGCATCCAGCGCGGCAAGCACGTCCGCATTCCCCGCGAGGTGTACAACATCATCCGCCGCTCTATGGCACAGGACGCGGCGACGGCGGAGATGCTGGAGCAGAAGAGCCGGGAATATGAGGCGGTCAAGGCGCAGCTGAACTGACAACTGCATACTACCGCGAGACACGAAAATGGCTGTGACACGGCGCAGCAAGGCAGAAGGGGCGCTTCCCTTTTTGACTTGCTGCGCCGTCTTTCAGCAGAAAGGACGTGAAACATGACAAGAACGATCCCGCTGAAAATACAGAATGAATACATCGCCGGTGACAAGGTGCTGATCGGCGCGGCGGGAAGCCACAATGATGTGGTACTGCGGATGGAGTTCTCGCCTATGTGGGATGGGCTGGCGAAAACGGTACAGTTCTGCGATGCGCTGGGTGAGAGCACCGTGGAGGTGCTGCTGGCTGCACAAATGCTGGAAAGCGGTACCACCAACGTTTACCTTGTGCCGGTGCCGAACGGGGCAAAAAAGTACGCGGGAGATATGGCGCTTGCCATCAAGGGCGCAGAGGCTTCCAACGGCAAAGAGGCCCGGGCGACTACGGCGGTATACGGCACCTTTACCGTGGGTGAAAGCAAGTGGAGCGGCAGCGCAGAAACGGAGCAGGACGTGCCTCCTACCCAGGCAGCGCAGATGCAGACACAGATCGAAGCGATCATCGGGACGATAGCGGATGCACGATCCGCCGCCGAAGAAGCCGAGAAAAGCAAAAATGCCGCCAAGCAAAGCGAAACCAGCGCGGCATATAACGCCAATGCCGCAAGGGAAAGTGAAAAGAATGCGGCGGCAAGCGCGGAAAGCGCCAGACGGGATGCCGTTTCAGCCGGACAGGACGCGGCAAAGGCAGAAAGCGCCGTTGGGAAATACCCGTATTTAGGCGGAGACGGATACTGGATGCTATGGGATACGGAAAGCGGCAGCTTTTACAAAAGCAGCATCAGCGGAAAAGGAAAAACCGGCCCGACGGGCGCCACCGGGCAACAGGGCATTCCCGGCAAGGACGGTGCGCCCGGGAAGGACGGTGCGCCCGGCAAAGACGGTGCGCCCGGAGAAAAGGGCGATACAGGCCCAGCTGGCGCGTTGGTTGAGGCGGATGGTATGTATGGTTTTCGGATCGATGAGACCGGACATCTGATCCTGTCTTATACGGGGAACGTACCGCCGAATCTATCCATTAACAGCGCTGGCCATTTAATACTGACAGTGTAAGGAGGAACAAAAAATGCCTGAAATTGATTTGGGATTGGTGGTCGGCCCAGCTGGCGCACAAGGCGCGGCAGGACCAGCCGGTGCAGAAGGAAAGCAGGGCGAACGAGGCCTCCCGGGCAAGGACGGTGCGCCCGGTGCGCAGGGAGACCCTGGTGCTGACGGAAAAAGCGCATACGAAACGGCATCTGCCGGTGGCTATGTCGGCTCTGAGGCGCAGTTTTCGCGCGATCTTGCAGATGTACAAAACACAGTCAAGTACAACACGCCCCAGACCCTGACCGACGCGCAGAAGCAGCAGGCACGGGAGAACATCGGTGCACCTGCACCCTACACAGCCGGGGAGAACATCTCCATCAGCGGCAGCGTGATCGCTACCAAGGCGTTTCCCTGCAACCCCAACCTGCTGGATAACTGGTATTTCGGCAATCCTGTGAACCAGCGGGGGCAGACGGAATGGCTGTCCTCTGCAAGCGTTAATGTTCCGTGCGTAGACAGGTGGAATTGGTGGGGACAGTATGTAGCGGGTTCAACCTTGAAACTTCTGGATGATGGACTGCAACTTATCGGAAACCCCGAAGGAGGACTTTATCAGGGTCTCTTTCAGAATATTGAAAAGGATAGGTTGCCTGTCGGAGCAACCGTTACACTATCTGCTCTTGTCAAGGCGGAGGCTGATGCTTCACTTGTTCTCAGCATAGGCGGACAAAACTATGCGGCTGCGACGGTTCCAGCGAACACATGGACGTTAATCGCTGGCGTAAAAAATGTGCCAAGTGTCGAGCAGACGCATAGCATAAGTATCCAGCGAAATACAGCTGGATTAACTTTTACTGTTAAAGCCGTCAAGCTCGAACTTGGCTCTAAGCAGACGCTGGCCCATCAGGAGAACGGCGTGTGGGTACTGAACGAGATACCCGACTACGGAGAGCAGTTGAGAAGGTGCCAGCGGTATTACTATCAGGTAGCCGGTGACGGAACGCCGCTATGTACGGGTTACGCTTATAGCTCAAGCAACGCTTTGGCCGTCATCGACCTCCCTGCAACAATGAGGAGCAATCCAGCCGTAACACTTACTGGAAACATGGCGGTACGCTTTGCTGGGGGAGTGATAAATACTGCGCCCACTGTGCAAAATTATGCCTTTGCCGGGGATAAAGTTCAGCTATTTGCCACTGTTTCGGATGGCGGAATGACTCCGGGAAGTCCGTGTGACATGTATATGGGCGAGAACTCAATTCTCGCGTTTTCTGCTGACTTGTAGGAGGTGACCGGATGGAAGCATGGACGAATGTCGGCGTTCCGCTGATCGTGGCGCTGCTGACCTCCACCGCCCTGTGGGGCGTGGTGAGCAAGGTGATCCTCAAGCGGATGGAGCTGACGGCCAAGCGCAGCAAGGCGGACGAGGCGGAGCGGAAGATGCTGGTGGGGCTGGCCCACGACCGCATCATTCACCTCGGCATGGTGTACATCGAGCGGGGCTACGTCACACAGGACGAGTACGAGAATTTGCAGGTGTACCTCTACGAGCCGTATGAGGAGATGGGCGGCAACGGCAGCGCACGGCGCGTCATGGAGGAAGTGCGGAAGCTGCCCATACGATAGGGCATAAAATGGAACAGGCCGACAGGCCGGAAAGGAAAGAGAGTATGAAACTGAACAACAAGGTATACGACATTATGAAATGGTTGGTCATCATCGTTATGCCCGCCGTGGCCACGCTGTACGCGGCGCTGGCGGCAGTATGGGCGTGGCCCTACGCAGACGAGGTGGTGACCACCATCACCGCCGTGGACACGTTCCTCGGCGCGGTGCTGTGCATCTCCACGGCGCAGTACCATAAGGAGGCGAAGAACGATGGCTAAGCGGGTGTATCTGTCTCCCAGCGACCAGCGGAGGAACACCTACGCGGTGGGCGACACCACCGAGGCCATCCAGTGCGGACGCATTGCAGAGGCTTGCAAGGCCGCTCTGGAGCGCTCCGGCGTGGAGGTGATGCTGGGGCAGTACGACACCATGCAGAACCGTGTGGCGGCGTCCAACCGCTTCAAGGCTAACCTGCACGTCCCCATCCATTCCAACGCCTGCAACGGCAAGGCCAGCGGTACGCACCTGTTCTGTTACAGCGGCGACCGGAACAGCGCCGGGTACAAGGCGTGTCAGGCGGTGCTGGATGTGCTGGGGCCTATGACGCCGGGTGCGCCGGATGTCATCCGGGCGTATCCCGCACTGTACGAGGTGAAACACCCTGCCGCCACGACGGTGTATATCGAGGTGGACTTCCACGATGTGCCCAGTGTCGCACAGTGGATCATCGACAACACTACCCTGATCGGCGAGACCATTGCCAAGGGGCTGTGCGCGGCGCTGGGCGTACCTTTTGTGGAGAGCGAAAACACACCGGTGCCGGTTCCTGCGGAGAAGGACACAACGCTGCCCATGCAGGTGCGGATGCTCAAGCGCGGCATGGAGGGCGCGGACGTGAAGACCCTGCAAGCAGCGCTGATCGCCTACGGGTTCTCCTGCGGCGCGGCCGGTGCGGACGGTGACTTCGGCAGCGGCACGGAAACGGCGCTGAAGAAGTTCCAGACCAAGTATGGCCTCGGCGCCGACGGTATCGCCGGGAAGGGGACTTGGGGCAAGCTGCTGGGACAGTAAGGAGGGAAAGCATGACGGTTACGGCAACGATCTCCAGAGCGGATGAGCTGCGGATGAACACCATCAGCGACGAGCAAAAGGCGGCGTGGGTGATGGGACTGGATAAGGAGATCGGGGAACGGTTATGCACAGAATCCCGCGTACACGACTGGCCTACGGGGGACGGGGAGCTTCTGCTCCCTGCCCCGTATGACCGGGTGTATGTGTTGTATCTGTGCAGCCAAATTGACTACTACAACAACGAAACAGCGCTGTACGGCAACGACAAAGCCGTGTATGACGAGGCGCTGGGTGAGGCAATGGCGTGGTGGCGGCGGAACAACTGCCCTGCGTATGGCGGAAATGTGCAGGTGATGTGATGCGAATGCCGGAATTGCCGTATGATCTGCGGCCAAACAAAGTGGACATTGTACAGATGCGCGGCATCAACTGGTCGGACGCGCTGCAAGACGGCGATTTGCGGGATAGTCTGAATGTGTCTGCCAGACGGTGGCCCTATATTACCACGCGAAAAGGCCGCGTAAAAAAAGACCCTTATAAAAACGCCACGGCAATGACGGCGTGGGACAAGCTGGTTGTGGTACAGGGTACATCTCTTTTGTATGACGGCCAGACGATTGGAACGGTGGCGGCAGGGCAAAAGCAGTTCGCCGTGATCAACACGAAAATGGTGATATGGCCGGACAAGGTATATTTGGACATCAACGACAAAAAGCTAAAGCCGCTGGCGGCAACAGTGACCGGCAGCAATGCCACGTTCACCAAAAACAAAATGACGGTAAGCGGGTGGCCTGATCTAACAACGCTTTTCAAGGCGGGGGACGGCGTTACGCTGTCCGGCTGTGTGGCGCAGAGCGCGAACAACAAGGATTTTGTGATCAAAGCCGTCACCGCCACGGAAATCACTGTGGCTGACAACACATTTACAGAGGCAACGGAAAACAGCGCAGGGATCAAACTGGAGCGGAAGATCCCGGATCTGGATTTTATCTGCGAGAGCGAAAACCGGCTGTGGGGGTGCAACAGTAAAACACAGACCCTGTATGCCAGTGCGTTAGGTGATCCGACCAACTTTTATGTGTACGAAGGGCTTTCAACGGATTCCTATACGCTGGCGGTGGGAACGGAGGGGAAATTTACAGGATGCTGCAAGCTCAGCTCCTCCGTGCTTTTCTGGAAGGAAACAAAACTGCACAAGATGCTTGGCAGCTATCCGGCGGAATACTCCATGTACACCTATGAGATGGAAGGTCTGCAAGATGGCTGTCACAAGAGCCAGCAGGTTATCAACGATATGTTGTTTTACAAGGGGCCGCACGGGGTATATGCCTATTCCGGCGGCACACCTACGCTGATCAGTGACAACTTTGGAGAAAAAGTTTTTTCGGACGCGGTGGCGGGCAACGATGGCGACAGCTATTACCTGAGCGTAAAAGACGGCGACACAAACCGCCTGATGGTGTACGAAACCAAAACGGGCATCTGGGTGCTGGAGGACGGAACAAAGGCGGTAGATTTTGCGCGGCTGGGTCGGCAGCTGTATATGCTGGATGACGGCGGGAACATTTATCTGTTGGATGGAGAGGAAACGCCGCAGGCGCAAATGTGGATGGTGCAATTTGCCCCAATGTATGAAACGCTGAACGGGAAAAAAGCGTATTCGCGTCTGCTGATGCGGCTGGAATTGCCAGTGGGAAGCTATGTGATCGTAAAAATGCGCTGCGACGGGAAGCCGTGGAAGGAGTGCGGAAGAGCGGTCGGGCGTGAGGTCAACGTGACACGGATGCGTTTTGCCGCAAACCGGTGTGATAAATTTGAACTCCGCCTGGAGGGTAAAGGCCCGTGCGCGATCCTTGGCATATCCAGAGAGTTTATTTTGGGGAGTGACGTAACGTGATCGTATTTCCGGAGAGCATAAACGCGATACCAAAATCAGACCCGGAAGCTGCGTTCCGGATCATCGAGGACTATATCAGGTATATGTGTCAGCGGACAGATTGGGCCATCAGCAATGTTGGCAAAACCGTCAGCGAAGCAGGTGTATCCAGTACGGAAACCTATATGCTTTTGCAGACATTGCAAAACACGGTATCTGCCTTGCAGAGCACCGTAAACAGCCAAGGCTCCAGTATTTCTGCGCTGCTGCAAAGCGTAACGACGCTTGGAAACGACTACGCAGAGCTTGCCGGTCGCGTAAGCAAAACGGAAGCCAAGTACACCGCGCTGGAACTGCGTGTGGGTGAAACGGAAAAGAAGTATGCTGCGCTGGCGCAGCGTGTGGCAGCTTTGGAAAATAGCGGACAGGAGGTGCTATAATGGCAAGATTCGCGGATCGAATCAACAATAAAAAGAATAAATGGAATAACAGCGCATCTGTTCCCGCTTTGGCGGGGACGGTGGGCGCGGTTACCGGAGCGGCAAAACCATCCGGGGCGTCTGCTGTGCCGGATGCTGCGCTTATTTCCGCAATTTCCGGGGCGGCATATCCCAAAATCACGCCGACTGTTCCGAATGCGGCGATTGTTTCTGCCATTACAGGGACGTCTCCGTTTTTGAAAAATAATGTGCCTGCAAATACCCCGCAAAGCGGCGGCGTCGCAGGAGGAAGCGGCAGCTACCAAATGGAATCGTATATCCCCTCCATTGACATTGGGGAACGTCCATCTTTCAACAGCCAGTATATGGAAAAGCTGAATGAGCTGGCAAAGCAGCTGACCGGTATGAACTTTGGCGACTGGACGCAGGGAGAGCAGTACAGATCACTGGCCGACCGGTACAGCGACAGCGGGCGAATGGGTATGCAGGACGTACTCGGCCAAATCGCGGCGAGAACGGGCGGTCTGGCCTCCTCCTATGCATCCACGGCGGCACAGCAGCAGTACAACAGCTATATGTCGCAGCTGGAGCAGGTGGCAAGACAAATGTATGACCAGGATCGAAGCGATATTTTGAGCGATGCAACGCTATATCGGAATCTGGTCAATGATGAGTATGGACGGTACCGGGACGAGTTGGCGGACTATAACGAGCGGCTGGCGGCGGCACAAAAAGCGGCGCTGGAGGCGGCAAGGCTGGCAGCGAGAGGCAGCGGCAGCGGAGGCGGAGGCGGTGCCAACAGCACGATAGACACAGGCAAATACTATACGAAGCCCAGCACCAATCGCGTCAGCGTTCCCAACTATGGGGAGGTCAGCTTTGATGACGCGGAGACGCTGGAAAAGAAGGGCTTGATCAAGCTGCTTGGCGTAAATAAAAAGGGCGAACCTGTGTTTGCACCGACCACAAAGAAAAACTATCGGGATCCTGTCAAACTGACAAGATAAGGGGGAAACGATATGCCGAGACCCACGGGCAGCACCGCGCAGGAGCGGATCATGCTGCGGGCAAATGCCATTGGAAAAGTAAAGGAGCCGGAAGAAAACACGGCGCGGTCGCGGATCCTTAGCCGCGCCGCAGAGATGGGCGAGGTAAAGCCTGCGGAGGCTGCACCGAAATATGCGGAGGAAACGACGAGGGAGCCGTATAGCATTGCTGCACTGGGTGCTGGCAATTACGGCGCAGATAAGCAGGCCAACGAGGGGTACAACTATGGAAAGGGCCTGCTGAAAGCGGGAGGAATGGGCCTTTCGGCTATCGCACGAGATGTGACCACGCCGCTGGCCCTTGGAGAGCGCACGGTGGCCAAGGGCTGGAACGCGCTGTTTGGCAATATTGCCCCGATGAACGAGCGCGGTTTTTTCAACGCATGGGACGAGAATATCGCCCTCGAACAGGAGGGGCTGCAGCAGAGGTACGCGGAAAACACCGCCAAGGGTGGCCAGTACGCGGAGAAGGGGGAGAATCTGTTGGCGTCTGCGGTGGAGACGCTGCCCTCGCTGGTCATTGCCTTGGCCACCGGCGGCACCAGTGCGGCGGCAAAGGCGGGAGACCTGGCGGCGCAGACGGCGGCAAAGAGTTCCCCCGCGCTGGTGCAGACGCTGAAGAATGTGGCGGCGGCTCGTGCCAAGGACCCCAACTACCTCGCCAGCGCGGCGCAGATCTTTTCTCACAGCTACAACGACGCAAAGACGGAGGGCGTGGATGATAAGCGGGCCGCGCTGTACGCCATCGGGAACGCGCTGCTGGGGTCGGAAATCGAGATCAGCGGCGGCATTCAGAATCTGCCCGGGAAGGTGGCGAACCAGGCGGCGTGGCGGACGCTGGTGAACACCATGCTGGACGAGGGCAAGGAGGAGGTGCTGCAGGGCATCATCGACCGAACACTGCAAAATGCGGTATATGATGCCGATAATCCGTATTTTGGCGTAAACGAAAACGCGATTTTTGACCCGGGAACCGCTGCCGAAGAGTTTGCCGGAGGCGCGATCGTCGGCGGATTACTGTCCGGCGGCACAATGGGCGTGAGTGCCCTTGCCAACCGCGTGGCGTATGACGCGGCAAAAGCGCAGTACAACCGAGATGTGCAGCGGAACACCGCGCCGGAGATCAACACCAAGGCGGCGGAGGCGGTGGAGGCTGTGACGCGGGGCGAGACCATCACCGGCAATCAGGCGGCGGCTATCGCCCGCGACCCAGTGGCAGTTGAGGTTCTGGAGCAGCGCATCGGCGTGAAGCTGGACACGGACAAGCCGATCAGCCAGGTAAAGCGGGACATTGCGGGGCTTGCAAGCCGCAAGGTGACACAGGAAACACAGAGGGCTACACCTCCATCCCCTGCTGCGCAGAAACGCGCAGAGAAGCGCGTAGGCGGCTTTTTGGAAAACGGGCAAAAGGCGTATCAGGAAATGAGCCGGACGGCAGAGGACGCACCCTCCCTGTATGCAGGTTTTTCCAGCGTGTACAACGCGGGACTGAGCGGCATCGAGGCGGACAAGGCCAAAGGCAAGTACGCGGCCATGCTGACGCCGGAGCAGCGGTACGCGGCGTACAACGCCGGTCTGGAGGACGCACGGGTGCAGTTGGCGCGGGAGAACGCAGAGGTGGCGTCCGTGACTACCACGGCGGGCGCCGGTCTGGCGGACAACGAGTACAGCCGGGGTCTGATCGCAGCAAAAAAGGACACCGCCGCCACGCTGAACGCATGGGGCAAGAAGCTGGGCGTTCGGATCGAGATCGTGGACCAGGTGCTGGGCGGCAGAGCAAACGGTCAGTACTTCAAGGAGCAGAATCTCATCCAGATCGCCGCCGACAGCGACAAGCCGCTTTTGAATGTGACCGCTCACGAGATCACCCACCGGATGCAGGACTTGTCCCCCGCTGAATACCGGAAGTTCCGGCAGGCGGCGGTGGAGTACAAGATGCAGGAAAACGGCGCGGACACAGAGGCGGAGATCGTGGAGCGGTACATGGAGGCGGCGGAGCAGGAGGGCGTGACACTGACGCGGGACGGGGTGCTGGACGAGCTTGCGGCGGACTTCGCCGGTGATATGCTGGACGACGCAGACCTGTTTGCCAAGTTTGCCAAGGAAAACCGGACGGCGGCGCAGAAGCTGCTGGACAGCCTGAAGGAATTTCTAAACAAGGTCAGGGGTCTGTTCACCGGCAAATACCGCGACATGGCGGCGCAGGAGGCATACGGCAAGGACTTTTCCGAGCTGGAGGACATTGCAAAGCAGTGGCAGGCGGCTTTTGACGCGGCAGAGCAGCAGGCGGAGAAAGTAAAAACCGCCGCCGGTGAGGGCGACGGCGTGCGGTATAGTTTGAAAACCATTATTGGAAATAGTGGGAAAAACTATGGTATTGGCGTATATCTTGATTCTACGCTGCTTGAAAATCTGACCGCCAAAGAGCGCGAACAAATGGTAAAAGAGCGCGTAAAGGAGTTGGGCGGGCAACACTTTACTGCATACGATGGAAATGGAAACGCGGTAGATGTGCAGATAGCAGCTCCAAACGCACGTTTTGTAAACAAGAACGGGAAATCCGTTCCCGTTAATAAAGACCTTGCGACAAAAAATCGTGGGTCGAGAATAAAGCAGGAGGCGGTTGTTTTAGCCGATGAATTGGTTTCTGCTGCACGGTATAAAAAAAGCCGCCCAGCGAATTATCCGCACGGGTGGCTGGATGACAACGGCAGGAACGAATGGGCTGAATGGAAAACATACATACAGGATAAAGAAAATTCTGTATGGGAAGCGACCCTGCACATTGCTACTTCTGCAACGGGCGAAAAGTTCCTGTACGACATTGACCCAATAAAAATGGCGGAGCAGTCCGGAAACTCGGACACATCTACCGCCAATATCAGTATACCCGCCGATGGCGTGAATGTCAAGCAACAGTTTTCACTGAAAGCTACGGACAGCACCGGGCGGAAGCTCTCCGAACAGCAGCAGGAATTTTTCAAGGACAGCAAAGTGCGGGACGCGGAGGGGCGGTTGAAAACGGTATACCACGGAAGTTCTGCGCAGTTTACAAAGTTTTCAGCAGACTTTATGAGCACAAACGGCAGTTCCGAAGGTCAGGGATTTTATTTCACTGATTTCAAGGCGATGGCGCAGGGATACGAAAAGAATGGCGGGCAACTGCTGGAGGGATATCTCGACATTAAGAACCCGCTTAGTGACAGCGAGGTCACGCTATCAAATGCAGAAGTAAAGCGCCTTATTAAGGCAATCGACCCTACCGGCGACGATTTAGTTCTTAACTATGATTCACGCGGTGGTATGGGGTATCCATCTCGTACATGGTACAATCGCGCCGTAAATGATACGTTGCGCATGACTATGGAAACCAGTGAAAGCGACAGCGAAATCCTTGCGGAACTGGCCAATGGGATGGGCAATCCGGGCGCGGTCTTAAAAGCTGCCCGTGAAGTGCTGGGTTATGACGGATATATTGTCGAGGGAAAATATGACGACGCAACTGTTTATGTGGCCTTTGACAGTAGCCAGTTTAAGAACGTGGACAACCTTACCCCAACCAGCGACCCGGATATTCGGTTTTCGCTGAAAGCTACGGCGGAGGTAGAGCGCGAGGCGCGGGAACTCAAAAAGGAGCGAAACGCGCTGGCCAAGCAGAACGAGGCGCTGAAGCAGCGGGTGCAGGAGCTGAAGGGCGAAATGCGCATCAGCAAAGAGCCGTCTGTTGTGGCGCGGGACGTAAAGAAGCTGGGGCAGAATCTCATCCGCGAGTACGGCAGCGATGTGAAATACGCGGACGTGCAGAGCGAGATGGACGCGCTTGCCAAGGCTGTGATGAAGCGGGACGTGACGATGGAGGATCTGATTCCTCACGCCAAGGCCGTGGCGGAGGCCATTGTGGACAACACCTCGGAGCTGACGGAGTACGGCGCGGAGCTGCTGGAAATTCGAGACCATTTGAAGCGGCAGACCATCCAGTTTAGCGGGGACATGGCAAACTACGGCGATTTCCGAAAGAACCATATGGGAACGCTGAAGCTGAGCAAGGACAACGGTACGTCTGTGGATACCGTGTACGGCGAGCTGACGGAGATGTTCGGTGAGGGTTATTTCCCCAGCGACGTGCATACGGAGGCGGACAAGCTGCTGCAAATCGGTGATGTGCTGGATGGCCTCGACAGCGTTTACCACAATCCCTTTGAGGGATACAGGGACGCGGCGGTGCAGGAGATCGCCAATCAGCTGATCGACGGCATGATCTCCGATCAGGTGCGGCAGAAGAAAACGTATGCAGACAGGCGTGCGCTGGAAAAGCAGGAGGCCGTCGGTCGTGTGCGGGAGATGCTGTCCCGTGAGCGGCAGAAGCGCCGGGACGACGTAAACGCGCTGCGGAAGAAGTACAACGAGAAGACCAAGAAGGGCAGCGAAAAACGGAAAGCAACGGCGATGCGGGCGCGGATCGCACGGCACACCGGCGCGATCTCCCGCAAGCTGGTGAATCCCACGGACAAGCAGCACATTCCGGAGAAGCTGCGTGTGACGGTGGCAAGCCTGCTGCAAAATATCAATCTGGAGAGCGCGTACAGTTACGACGAAAACGGGCGGCTGCGGAAGAACGCGGACGGTGACCCCACCAGAAGGACACTGGAGGCAGACCGGCTCAAGCAGATCTATGATGATATTCTGACCAACGAGGGGAATATGGTAGTAGACCCGGCGCTGACGGAAAGCGGCGGTCTGCTGGATTCTCTGTCCGCGCTGGGCGGCAAGCGCATTGCGGATATGAGCGTGTCCGAGCTGGAAACGGTGTGGAACGCGATCCGTGCCATTGAAACGACGCTGACAACCTACGACAAGACGCTCTCCTCCGCGAAGTACAAGAGCACCAGCGAGTGGGCGGAGCGATTTGCGGCGGACAGCATGGGCAGGAAGCGGCGAAACCGCAAAATCTCGCTGGATATGGCAGACCCGTATACGTTCTTCTCTGCCTACGGCGATGCGGGTAAGCAGCTGTACAGAACGCTGCGGAACGCGCAGGATCAGCAGCACTGGATGCTGAGGGATGTGCAGCGCGAGGCGGAAAAGTTCTTGGACAAGAACGTGTATAAAAACCGCTTTGACCGACACACTTTCACCACCGGCCGGGGCGTGGAGCTGACGCTGACCACCGACCAGATCATGAACCTGTACAATCTGGCGCGGCGCGGCGAACAGGCCATGCACCATCTGACAGTGGGCGGCATTGTGCAGCCGGAGATCAAGCGGAACGGCAAGCTGAAGGAGATTCCGCGCGGGAATGACAACATTCTGCTGACGGAGGAGGACATCAAGTCCATCACCTCTGTGTTGACGCCGGAGCAGGTCAAGGTGGCAAACGGGCTGCAAAAGCTGGCAAGCACCAAACTGGCGGAGTGGGGCAACAACGCCAGTATGCAGGTGTACGGCTATCGGAAGTTCAAGGAGGAGCATTACTGGCCCATCAAGGCCGCAAAGGATGCGGTGGCTTCCAGCGTGGAAAAGGACGCGGACAACGCGCGGTCGATCAAGAACATGGGCAGCGCAAAGGCGCTGACTCCCAACGCCAGCAATGCGCTGGACATCGGCGGTGCGTATGACGTGTTTGCGCAGAACGCCAGCGACATGATCAAATACGCCACGCTGCTGGCACCGATGGAGGATATCAACCGGCTGTACAACTATCGGTACCGCGACAGCAGCGGGAATCTGACGGGGCGGAATATGCAGCAGGTGTTGTCCGGCGTATACGGAGACGCGGCACAGAAGTATTGGCGGAATCTGATGCGGGATATGCAGAACGGCATGGTGAAAAATTCCAGCGATACCACCAGAAGCATTGAGCGGATCGTGGGCAATACCAAGGGCGCGGCTGTCGGCTCCAACTGGCGCGTGGTCATCCAGCAGCCCACGGCATTTTTCCGGGCGGCGGTGATCCTAAATCCGGAGAACATGGCGAAAGGCATCGCAAAAGGCGTGACGGACGGCAACGGCTGGGACAAGGCCAGAAACTGGGCGGCGATTGCAGGCATCAAGGATTCGTCCGGCTTTGACCAGGGAAGCCGTTACACCATTGCGCGAGAGGTGTACGGCTCCAGCGACAGCGTTATGGACAAGCTGAGCGACTGGAGCAGCCGGGCCGCTGCCAATGCGGACGCCATTACATGGGGCAAGATCTGGAACGCCTGCGAGTGGCAGGTGGCGGCAGACACAAAAACGGAAGTAGGCAGCGATGCGTATTACCGGCAGGTGGCGGAGCTGTTTACGGACGTCATCGACCAAACGCAGGTGGTAGACGGCATCATGCAGCGGACGCAGATCATGCGGGACAGCGACGCGCTGACGCGGCAGGCCACGTCCTTTATGGGTGAGCCGCTGAAAAGTCTGAATATCCTGATGCGCTCCTATGACGCATGGCGTTTTGAAACCAACACGCAGAAGCGGAGCGCTGCATTGAAGCAGTTGAAGCGCTCCGTGGGTGCGCTGCTGGTAACGGATCTTATAAACTCGCTGGCACAGTCCCTTGTTGACGCGCTGCGCGACGATGACAAGGAGAAAAAGTATGGGGCGCGTTTCTTCGCGGCGCTTACCGGTGTCAGCGGAGATGAGGAGAGCTTTGGAGAGCTGGCAAAGAACGTTTTGCTGGAAGGAAACCTGAAGGGCAACATTACGCTGGTCGGAAGATTGCCCTATGCAAAGGATCTGATCTCCATCCTGCAAGGCTACTCCGTAGAGCGCATGGATGCAGATGCCATCGGTGACATTGTGCGGGCGACCCAGACGATGTACAGCAGCGTTACCGGCGAGGGCAAATATACCACCGCCTACGCTTGCAAGCAGCTTTTGACCGCTGTGAGCAAGATATTTGGCGTCAGCGTGGCAAACCTTGGCCGCGACGTGTGGTCTTTGGCTCGGACTATTGCCAGCGAAACCGGTAATGTGCGTCTGATGTTCGAGATGGAAAAAGCCATCTACCGTATGGACAGGAGCGCCGGGAACAGAAAGCGCTGGTGCGAGCTGCTCTATCTGGCGCAGAAGGAGAACGACGCAAAGACGGCGCGGATGATCTATAAGGAGATGCTGGAGCACGGCTATGAGGAGGCAGACGTGCGGCAGGGCGTCGAGGCGATTATGAAAACGGAGCAGAAGGTAAAATCTGTGGATGATCTGAAAAACCGGTGGCGAGCACCGTAAATCAAGGAAAGGAGCAACGGGCGATAGGGCAACCATCCTATGGCACCATCCCGCCGCAAGGCGATCCGCAAGCCTGCGTAACGCAGGATGAATCAGGAGCACCGTGAAATACGGGCTATGCTGCATAGCATGGCACCCAAGAGAGCTATCGCGTGGATCCAATCTTTTGACTTGCCGCAGGAGGAGGCACAGTGTATCGCGGAATGCGATGTGCGGGGACGAAGCTGCGTGGAGCAGGCGTTCCGCATGAACGTATCCGTTGACGGCGTAAAACGCCGCCGCCGTACCGCATACAAAAAAATGGCCGACGGCCTGAGAGCAGAAAAAAGACACACCATGTAGGTGTGTCTTTTTTTCTTTCCTGCTGCACATGGAACGCAGGAAAGGGATCGGGGTATTTTTATTGTAACGCGCACAAGCGGGAAACGCAAGAAAAATCGTTCGACAAAAAACGACACGCACTTTTTCGCCCTTTTCTTGACGCTTTCTCCGGAGATATCTGCCGTATGCTGGCGGTAAAGAGAGGTGGTCGTGATGTTCGTATGGTATAACCCGAATCCCTCCGGCAAGAACGTGGGAGACTGTCCTGTTCGCGCGATCTGCCGTGCCACGGGGCAGGGCTGGCATGAGACGTATGTGCAACTTTGTATGCAGGGTCTGGCACTTGCGGATATGCCCAGCGCCAACAACGTGTGGGGCGCGTATCTCAAGAAGCTGGGCTTTACACGGCATATCATCCCGGAGGACTGTTCGGACAGCTATTCCGTGAGTGATTTTGCAATGGATCACCCGCGTGGTACATATCTGCTGGCGCTGGCGTCCCATGTGGTGTGCGTGATAGACGGAGACTGGCACGACACATGGGATTCCGGAGCCGAAACACCCTTGTATTACTGGGAAAGGACGGATGAAGCATGAACTATCCATACTACGGAAACCCCTATATGCCGCCGATGCAGGACAACCTCGCCCAGCTGAGGCAGCAGCAGATGCAGGCCATTCCGCCGATGCCGCAAAATCCCCTGCCGCAGAGCGGCGTGCAGTGGGTATCCGGCGAACAGGAGGCAAGAAGCTGGATGGTCGCGCCCAATGCGGCGGTGGCGCTGTGGGATTCGACGGCGCCCACGGTGTATCTGAAACAGGCCGATGCAAGCGGCAAGCCGACGCTCAAGGTGTACGACCTTGTGGAGCGGATTGCAAGCGCTCCTGATACGCAGAAAGCGCTCGCTGCGGAATATGTGACCCGTAAAGAGTTTGACGCGCTGGCGGCGCTTGTGAGCGAAATGAAGGGCAAGAAGCGCAAGGAGGAAAAGAGCGATGAATAATCCGTTTTTCGGTGCAATGGGCGGCGGCAACGGCTTTATGCAGATGGTGCAGCAGTTCAAGCAGTTCAAGGCGAATTTTCAGGGCGACCCTAAAGCGGAGGTCGAAAAGCTTTTGCAGAGCGGCAAGCTCACGCAGCATCAGTTGAACCAGCTCCAGCAGATGGCGAAGCAGTTTCAAAGTCTGATGGAATAAGCAAAGTCTAAGCAAAAACATAAGCAAAAACATAAGCAAAAACATAAGACAAAACATAAGACGAAACATAACTTGTTTCTTGATCGTGGCCGCGATTCAGATAAATTACATCAATAAAAAGGAGTGATACTATGTCTATTTCCGAGGGTATGCCCACCATGACCATGCCTGTGGCCCCTGCCAATGGCAGCGGTAACGGCTTTGGCTTTGGCGGTGACGGCGCGTGGTTCCTCATCATCCTGTTCCTGTTCGCGTTCTGCGGCTGGGGCGGCAACGGCTGGGGCAACAGCGGCAATTCCGGCGGCGTGGTGGACGGCTATGTGCTGGCCTCCGACTTCTCCAACATCGAGCGCAAGATGGATCTCATCAACGGCGGGCTGTGCGACGGCTTCTATGCTGTGAACAACACGCTGTTGACCGGATTCGGCAATGCCGAGCTGTCCCGCGCCAACCAGCAGGCCGCACTGATGCAACAGCTCAGCGCTATGCAGATGCAGGCGGCAAACTGCTGCTGCGAGAACAGAGCCGCCATTGCGCAGGTGCGCTATGACATGGCGACGCAGGCGTGTGACACGCGGAACACCGTGCAGAATGCCACCCGCGACATCGTGGAGAATCAGAACGCCAACAGCCGTGCCATCCTGGACTTCCTGACCAACTCCAAGATGCGCGATCTGGAGAGCGCAAATCAGGAGCTGCGTCTGGCCGCGTCTCAGGCGGCGCAGAACAACTATCTGATCTCCCAGCTGCGGCCTACGCCCATCCCGGCGTATGCATCCTGCAACCCGTGGGCTGGCAGCTACACCGGCTGCTCCGGCTGCTGACAACTGCATAGGAATCTATTTCCAAAACGGAAATTGTTCAGCTCCGGGCTGATATTGAAAGGCGGCGGGGCAATAGCTCCGCCGTCTGCATTTTTGAAAGGAGTGAGTATTTTGGCTGAATACGTAAATACCAACATCGTTTCTGTACCTGCCGGACAGAATGTACCGCTGACGGAAACTGCTGTTGCGGGCAAGTCCTGCATCGTACACCGCGAGGGCAGCGGACAGGTGTTCTTACGCGGTCTGACAAACCAGTGCAAGGCGCGTTTCCGTGTGTCCTTCGGCGGAAACATCGCCATCCCCACCGGTGGCACGGTGGGCGCAATCTCCGCCGCGCTGGCTATCAACGGAGAGCCGCTGACCAGCGCCGTGGCAACGGTAACGCCCGCCGCCGTGGAGAACTATTTCAATATCTTCGTCGCTGCCAACGTGGACGTGCCGAAGGGCTGCTGCGTAACGGTAGCGATGGAGAACACCAGCGCTCAGGCGATCAGCTTTGCCAATAGCAACATGATCGTGGAGCGCGTCTGCTGAAAGGAGGAACGACATGAACATGAAGGAGCTTTTCGGCATCCGGGAGATGCTGTGCGAGGAGCTGTCTGAGTTTTCCGGCCAGCGGGAGCTGAGCGCTGCTGAACTGGACGCCATCCACAAGCTGGCATCGTCCATCAAGAACATTGACAAAATCGCCATGTTTGAAAGCGGCGACTACAGCCGCGACGATGGGTATTCCCGCGATGATGGCTATTCCCGCGACTGGTCTTCCGGGCGCACCGCCTACAACAGAGGCAGCTCGTATCGGCGCAAGAGAGATTCTATGGGCCGGTACAGCCGCGATGAGGGCAAGGCAAAGGATCTGATCGAGCGCATGATGCAGGATACCGACGATCCCAACGTAAAGGAAGCGCTGCGGCAGGCAATGCACGTTGTTGAGAACGGGTGACGTTGCTTACACGTTACTTACAGACGTGTTTTGGAGGAAATAAGAAAATCCCTGTAACCGTTGTGGTTACAGGGATTTTTGTGGTGCGCGGTACAGGACTCGAACCTGTGACCCCATGCACGTCAAATATGGACAATATAATTTCGCAACGTTTTTGCGTGGTTTTCGCGGTGTTTTGATAATGTTTCACGAAAAACAATAACCAGAATCCGTGTTAAGCGGTTTTAGGTTTTTTCGGTTACTTACAAATTACTTGCAGATTCAACGGCAGAAATGAGCTTTTCCGCGTCTGCATGGATGTAAATATCCGCCGTGGTGGAGAAGCTTGCGTGACCGATAATCTTCTGCAAAATCTCCTGCGGGATGCCTGCATTTCTCGCCCATGTTGCGTAGGTGTGGCGTGTGGCGTGGGGTGTAAGTTTTGGGATACCGAGCTTTTCCAGCAGAGGGTAAAAATCGCGTTTGCGGTAATTGGCGGGGATGCGCTGCCCGTCGTAGCCAGACAGAAGCAGGTCGCCGGTGGCGCGGGAGGCGAAGTATGCAAAATACTTCCTGCCCTCCGGCCGGATGGGAATAACGCGGTCTCTACCGGCCTTTGTCTTTTCGCCGCCGATCACATACGATTCGTGGTAGTCCTCCAGCGGCAGGGAGAACAATTCACCGATGCGCATACCGGTGTAAATCATCATAAGGGCGATTTTGGCGGCGTCGGAGCCGTCTTTTTCCAATAGCGCGATCTCGTCATCTGTAAAGATGGCTTTTTCTTTTTTTACCTGCTGTGGCAGCTTGACGTATTTGGCGAAGTCGGTGGTGGCAATCTCCTCACGGACGGCCCAGCGGGACATCTGGGTCATGAGCTGCTTGTATTTGGACAGCGTGGAGTTGGACTTTGCCATGTTGCTGTCGATGATGGATTGAAAGTCTTTTGTACGCAGGTCACGGAATTTTTTGTTGTGCAGCGGCGCACAGACGGCATAGGCTCTGTCGTAGGATTCCACGCCCTTCTCCCCTATTTCCCGATAGTGTTCGGCTTTCCATTCGGTGAACACCTCGGAAAAGGTCATGTTAAACTTTTCCTCCAACGGACGGCCTGCCAGCCGATCCAGCGCGGCAAGCGCGTCCGTTTTCCGCTCGTAGTACCCGATATACACGCCGTCTTTTGCGGCGACCCAAGGCCGGGACCGCCGCCCGCCCAGCTTATACACCGTACCTGACCCGTTGGGGCGTTTCAGCGCCTTGCGGGAGGCCGTGACCTGCTTTTTCCCGCAGATATGGCAATAAACGGCATCCGGCACCAGTTGGACGCCGCATTTTATACAAGTAGACATGGGGACACCTCACAAAGAAGAAACAAGAATCTTGTAAATCTTGCCGATTGAAAACAAGAAACTTGTCATATACAATAGTAGCAAACAAATAGAACAAATGTTTTATTTCTGAAACAGACCCATATTGGGATTCAGCATATCAAGGGTGATGCCATATGCCAGGGCAAGGGCAAGCAGGATCATCAGACCAAGGATCAGATAATTCTTGTGGCGAATGGCTCTGGTGCGGAGCTGATTCATCTCCTGCTCGTGGGCAAGCTGCGCTTCTATGGACGGATCGGGCGTTGGCTGAATATGAAAAAAAGCGTCCATCGACACACCGAGGACGCGGCATATGGGTCCAGCGGTGTAGATAGACGGCATTTTGGAAGCGGCTGCAAAAAAGTTGTTGACGCTGGACAGTGGAACGTCGGAATAGTCGGAAATATCCTGCGCCGTCATCTTTGCCCGGTATTTTGCTTCTCTGCAAAGCTCCTGTAAAGATTCTTCCATTTGTATTCATTCCTTCCTCAAACGGGCACGCCTGCCCCGTTTCGGTTTGGTGCGGCGGGGCGGCCTGCCTTGTTCCGGCGTTGACCTGCCTAATGCGGTTTTGCTACGGTGAAGCCGCAGCAGGTGCGCGTGATGGTTGGTGTGTCTGCTGTAAGCCCCCGTCGCCGTTGCGGAGGCGGCGGGGGCGCTTTGTTTATGGGTTACATACAGAGCAGGGCGTATAGCCTCTTGATATAGCTTTTGATAGTGAAATTTCGATGCAGCTGTCTTTCAAGTAGCGGCAAGAAATTCTGTGGTATTTCTCCCCTGTTTCCGTAATGTAAACAAAGGTATCTATGGTCTGGTAGGGATCTGCTGCGGCGCGGTGATCGTCCTTATACTCCGTACAACCGGAAAGTATAAAAATAAGTGCGATGAAAACGCCTGCAATTTTTGTTTTCACTTTTATTCACCGCCACTTATAAGTGAAATAATTGCCGTTCCCGTTCCAAGGCCATAAGAAATCAAGTTCCTCCAAAGAAACCCATCTACAATAATCGAGGAAACAAAAATTGCGACAAACAGAAGTATGGTAATTACCATTGTCGGGCGAGTACTCCCGCAAATAGCGTAAGATACAATACTTTCCAAATATACCGCAAATATAAACGGAAGTGCAAGAACGGCCCACCCTGCATCAGACGGATAAAAAAGGATGGATCTTAATATTGGAACGTGACCGAGAAGACCAATGATTAGAATTAGCAAATAATTTGAGATGAATAATGTGGCAAGCCCAGCGATTACAGCTAATATGTGTTTTCCGATTGCCTTCATAAAAATTTCCTCCTTTTCTTGTACATTTATGATACAACTTTGGGACGGAAATGCAAGGGAAAGTCGGGGATTTTGGGCATATAGACAGGTTTTTGAACGGCAAATATACAATTTGACGAAAGAAAGGGAGAGAAAATGGGGAAAACGCAGATTATTGAACATGAGCTTAACGAGGTGATCGACCTATACCGCAAACTCACGCCGGAACGGAAAGTTACTTATCTTGCCCATCTGCGGAAGCTTGTCGCAGATACGCCAGCTCCCGCGCAAGCTGCTCAGGAGACATCTTGCGAAGAATAGAGACAATTTCAAGCTCCTCGGCGCTCAAGTCCTCGGCCCTGCGGCCGGGGGCTTTTGTTGTATACATATCTTCGGCGATACGGTGCAACGCTCGGTATTCCTCTGTATTTTCCCATCCAGCAAGATACGCAGATGATACGCCAAGGGCGACGGCCATCTTCTCAAGGTTATCTAAAGGAATATTTGTGATAATTCCTGTTTCATATTTATATACCGTTTGTTTAGTCGCTCCGAAAGACTTACCTAAATCTTCTTGAGACATTCCTTTAGCTTCGCGTGCCGTTTTAATGCGCTCTCCAATAGTTTTTGACATATTTTTCACCACCTTTAAGTATTCCAATAATATCACAAAAAAAATACAAGTCAAGAAAAAAATGACTTGACAAGTTACCTGCATTGGCGTATACTCAGAGTAACCTTACAAGTTACTTGAAGGGAGGGTGAAAAATGAATACGGCAAAGCTAAGAGGAATTATTGCAGAGCGCGGGTTTTCGCAGCGAGAAGTAGCAAAGCAGATTGGCATTTCCGAAAAAACCTTTTATTCCAAGATGAAAAACGGTGTTTTTGGGACTGATGAAGCCGATCGGATGATTGAGTTACTAAAGATCGAAGATCCCGCGTCTATTTTTTTGTCTACGAAGTAACTTATAAAGTTACGCAGTTGAAGAGGAGGTGGGAGATGGGAATCCTGAAATCCATGCGTCAGGCCGCAGGGCTTACAGTGCGGGATATGGCACGCGATGTGAGCGTCAGCGAAGAAACCTATATGCGCTGGGAACAGGGAGATATCCGCGGCATATCGCCCATGCAAGCCATTAGGCTTGCGTATGTTTTCGGTATCACAGACTGGTATCTGTTCCTTAGTTTGCTGGAGGAGGATGAGAAGAAAAACAAGCGGAGGATTGTTGCGGTGATTGCGTGGGCGGCACTAACGCTTGTTGGTCACATCGCACTACTAATTCGCATTTTTACGAAATAGGGAGGAGAAAGAAATGAACTATATCCATAATCCAGCAGATATGTGCTGTTGTTCGCTGGGTGAAAACAACGATATTTACGTTAGAGCGGAAGCTGTTTTTGTTGACAGGGAAACAAATGTTGAAATTCAACCCGGTTTTCAGCCAGTGGTGGGGCATTCGTATGATTACGTTGAGCGATATTTCTTGCTACGAGGATATACGAAGCTGAAAGAGTTCAAAACCCGCGAGGAAGCAGAAGCGGGATATGCGGACATAATCCGTAAACTGCGCACGCAGGGATATGTGTTTGAAGTGGGAGAAAAGAAATGAGCAGGATCGCAACACTGACGCCGCAGGACGCGGCACAGTACCTGCGTGATCGCGGGTTGAGCATATCGCCGGATACGCTGCGGCAGGGCATCAAGCAGGGGGTGTATCCCTTCGGGATCGTGATCGAGATGGAGCGAAGCCCTGTGTTCCAGATCTTCAAGAAGCAGCTGGACGCATGGATCGCGGAAAGGACGGTGGAGGAATGAGCGCGTTTGCATGGGCGCTGGCGTTTATCGGCGCGGCGTGGCTGAGCTGGGCCATCGTCAAGGGCGTGGAGGCGCTGGGACGATGAGAGAGCGGAACAGGCGGGCGCGGGAGTATTCCCGGCGCTGCTGGGCGCGGCGGTGGAACAGGCGGCTCTGGATCCTCGATATCCTGCTTGGGCTGGCTATTGCCGGTATCCTCTTCTGGGCGCTGACGCTGCCGGAGGCACAGGAGCCGGAGGACGCACCCCCTCCCCTGTCCGCTGCGGTGCAGTCGGCGGTGCTGTCCGCCGCAAAGCCGCCGGAGAATCTGCTGGTATGCGATATCACCGGCTACTGCGCGTGCTGCACACCTTATGCCCACATCAACCGCAACGAGGCGGGGCAGGTGCTGACGGCCTCCGGACGGTGGGTCTGCATCGGCGAGGCGGTGGCAGTAGACCCGGACATTATCCCGCTGGGCAGCACCGTGACTATCGGAGGCAAGGAGTACATAGCAGCCGACACCGGAGTGTACGGCTACACGGTGGACGTTCTGATGACCCACGAGGAGGCGCACCGCGCCGGTGTGAGCCGGGAGCTGGTGAGATGGGAATGACCAACTGCCCCATCGAATGCCCCAATCGGCGGGTAGGATGCCGCAACGGCTGTCCCGTTTGGGAGCAGCACGAGGCGGAGAAAGCCATCTCTTACGCGGAGCGGGTCAAGAATAACGAGTTTAAGGAGTACAAGGGGCGCGTGATGCGCAAGGCATACAAGCGCATCCAACAGGGCGCGAAGGGAGGACGGAAATGAAGGTTTACAAGGCAACTGATAAGGATATGAAATGCCGTGGGTTCCAGTATAAGCTTGGTAAAACGGCAGAAGTGGACGGAGACGCTAAACTCTGTGAAAGAGGTCTCCACGCCTGCGAGATGCCGCTGGATGTGCTGGGCTACTACGCGCCCGGCGATGGCTCCCGGTATTTCGAGGCGGAGCTGGAGGATGTCAGCGACGAGATGCACAGCAACGACACGAAGCGCGTCGGCAAGAAACTGACATTGAGCGCGGAAATCGGTATTCCGGGGTTGGTCAAGGCACAGGTGGAGTACGTTAAAGCGCAGTGTGATTTTGACAATGCCATCAAAAAGGCAAACAGCAAAAAGGAGAACCACGCCACCGGCGAGAGTGGCGCAGCATCCGCCACCGGCGAGAGTGGCGCAGCATCCGCCACCGGCAACGGCTGTGTGGCTATGGCTACTGGCTTTTATGGGCGCGTAATGGGAGAGATTGGAAACGCTGTTGTTTGCGTAGAGCGAAAGACGAACGGCGATATCTCCGCCATTCTGTCCGCCATTGTGGATGGTGAAACGCTGAAACCCGGCGTGTGGTACACCGTTAAGAACGGGGAACGGGTGGAGGTGCAGGAATGAACCGATTGAAGGAGCGGCGGCTGGAGCTGGGGCTGACACAGGAGGCGGTTAGCGGTGTGCTGAAGCTGGTGGATCCCCGTATCGACACCTGCATGGTGAGCCGGTTTGAAAACGGCGTGTGCCTGCCCACGGAGGAGGTGCTGACGGCGCTGGAAGCGGCGCTGCGTACCAACCGGGCATATCTGTACGGCGACGATGACAAAGCCGACATCCCCCAGCGGACGGCGGAGACGGAGCGCATTGCGGCGCTGATCCCCCACGGGCGGCGAAACGCCATCAGCCGCGCAGAGTTGGCGGCGGCGATGCAGACCTCCGACCGGATGATGCGCAAGGCCGTCAGCGAAGCCAAGCGGCAGGGCGTGATGATCTGCAACGACGGCGAGGGATACTACCAGACGGAGGAGCTGAGCGACCTGTACCGACAGTACAAGCGGGACACGGCGCGGGCCATGTCCATCCTCAAGGCCAGAAAGCCGATGCGGGACGTGCTGAAAGCGGCAGGGCGACCGGTATGAGAAGCGTGATGCAGTATTGGGAACCAGAGCGGCCCTTAGAGCCGAAGGACTACGATATGCCCGTCTGCCCCGTGTGCGGGGAGGAGACGGACACCTACTACAAGAACAAGGACGGCGTCATCGTGGGGTGCGAGTTTTGCATTGAAACGGTGGACGCATGGGAGGAACAGAAATGAGTATGAGTTTGTACCACATCGACCGGGAACTGGAGAGCCTGGTCGACCACGAGACCGGCGAGGTGCTGGATTTTGAAGCGTTCGAGGCGCTGCAAATGGCGCGGGACGCCAAGATCGAGGGCGTGCTCTGCTGGACAAAGAATCTGGCGGCGGAGGCAAAGGCCATCCGCGAGGAGGAGAAGGAGCTTGCCGGCCGGCGCAAGGAGCTGGAGCGCAAGCGGGAGAAGCTGCTGGACTACGCAGAACGGGCGCTGGGCGGCGCGGCGTTCCAGACGGCCAAGTGTGCCGTGACATACCGAAAGAGCACGGCGGTGGAGATCACCGACATGAACGCGGTGGTGCAGTGGTGCATGGACAACGGCTACGACGGCAAGATCACCTACGCGCAGCCTGCGGTAAGCAAGACGGACATTGCGCCGCTGCTCAAGTCCGGCATGGCCGTGACCGGCGCGGAGCTGTTCGAGAGGTCGAACATGGGGGTGAAGTGATGGGCGCACATATCTACGGTAAGCTGATGATGATCCAGCAGGAGCTGAAAGCACCGAAGGGGCAGTACAACAGCTTTGCGAAGTACAACTATCGGAGCTGCGAGGACATTCTGGAGGCTGTAAAGCCTCTGTGCATCAAGAACAACGCCGCGCTGCTGCTGAATGATGCGGTGCAGGAAGTATCCGGCAGATTTTACGTTGTGGCCACCGCAACGCTGGTAGACACGGAGAGCGGCGACAGCGTTTCTGCAAGTGCTTACGCCAGAGAGCCGCAGGACAAGAAGGGCATGGATGACAGCCAGATCACCGGCATGGCATCCAGCTACGCCAGAAAGTACGCGCTGAACGGTCTGTTCTGTATCGACGACACCAAGGACGCCGACACGGACGAAGCCAAGCAACAGGAGGATGCGCCGAAGAAGCGCGAAAAGAAGCCGGAGAACAAGGAAGAGGCGGCGGTGCTGTGTGAGTGCTGCGGACTGCCCATCAAGGCGGTAAAGTGCGGGGATCGTGTGTATCCCACCAACGAGATCGTAGAGAACGCGGTGAAGAAGTACGGAAAGCGGCTCTGCTGGGGCTGCATGAGAGCGGAGAACAACCATGCAGCAGGTAACGGTTAACGCGGCGCGCTGGTCGCAGGACAGCGAGGGCGCGTGGCTGGCGCTGCGGGTGAAGTCACCGCAGGCGGCGATGGCGGTCTGCGACGCGCTGAAGCCTGGCAAGGAGTACACCGCCACCCTCAAGGGCAAGGGGCGGAGCCTCGATGCCAACGCCTATGCGTGGGTGCTGCTGGACAAGCTGGCGGCGCATTACGGTGTTTCAAGAGAGAAGGTATACCGGCAGGAGATACAGAGCATCGGCGGCGTGAGCGAGGTGCTGTGTCTGCGGGAAAAGGCGGCGGAGGCGTTCTGCCGGAGCTGGGAGCGGAACGGTATCGGCTGGATGGCCGATATCGGCCCCAGCAAGCTCAAGGGCTGCGTGAACGTGACCGTCTGGTATGGCAGCTCCGTATACGACACGGAGCAGATGGCGCGGCTGATCGATGCCATCGTGCAGGACTGCCGGGACGTTGGCATTGAAACCATGACACCGCGAGAGCTGGATGCCCTTGTGAGCCGGTGGGAAGAGGTGAGCGTATGAACGACAAGCGATGCTTTTTGTGCGGGCGAAATGACCCAAGCGACCCGCTGGAGCGCCACCACATCCTCGGAGGGGCAAATCGCAAGAAGAGCGAGAAGTACGGCCTTGTGGTGTACCTGTGCGGCAACCGATGCCACCGGAACGGACGTGGCGCGGTACACAAGAACGGCGACCAGATGCGGCGTCTGAGGCGGTACGGGCAGCTCAAGGCAATGGAGGAGCAGGGCTGGACGGAGGAGGACTTCCGCCGCGAGTTCGGAAAAAGTTATTTATGAGAGGAGATAAGAAATGCTGAACAAGATTTTCATCATGGGACGTCTGACCCGCGATCCGGAGCTGCGCAGAACGCAGAACGGCACCGCTGTCACCAGCTTCACGCTGGCGGTAGACCGGGACTTTAAGAACGCGGACGGCACCAAGGACACGGATTTTATTGACGTGGTGGCATGGCGCAACACCGCCGAGTTCGTATCCAAGTATTTTTCCAAGGGCCGTATGGCCGTGGTGGAGGGGCGCTTGCAGCTGCGGGACTGGACGGACAAGGACGGGAACAAGCGCCGGAACGCCGAGGTACTGGCGGACAATATCTACTTTGGCGACGCCAAAAAGGACACGGACAGCGGCGCGGCGCGACCCACCGGCTTTACCGAGGCAGCACAACCCACCGGCTTTACCGAAATCGAGGATGACGGCGACCTGCCGTTCTGATGGGAGGGGTAAGCGGCATGGATTACTGGCACAAGCGGTACACCTGCCCCTACTTCACCAGCAGCGAGAAACGGCGGGTCTGCTGCGAGGGCGGAAGCCGCGTCAGTTTCGAGACGGGCGGCGCGGCATCCCGCTTCATGAATCAATTCTGTGCCGGTGCGTGGGAGCATTGCACCATCGCACGGCATCTGACGGACGAGTACGAGAGAAAGGAAGAAAAGAATGGGAAAGATGCAGGATGAGATCAAGGGTCTGCGGCGGCAGAATCGGCACCTGGAAAACATCGTACAGCGCCAGCGGCAGCACATCGAGGCCGCGGAGAGCGTGATCGAGGCGTTCAAGCGCGGCGTGGATGCGCACTACGCCGCCTGTGCCGTACAGTTTGGCGAGAAGCGTGAGGACTGCGACACGCTGTGGGGCTACCATCTGGAGATCCCTGCGGAGCTGGTGACGCAAGCACTGACAGACTACACCGTGCAGGTGGCGCTGGACAAGGAGCGCGGCGTTTACGTCATCGGGGCGATGAAGAAGGAGTGAGGCGGTGTGAAGCGCAAACAATTCACGTTTTACAGCTCCTACTGGGATGCGATACAGCCTCTCCCCAAAAAGCAGCAGGCGGAGATCCTTCTGGCGATCTGCGACTATGCGCTGAACGAAACAGAGCCGTCCAGCAGTCTCTCCCCCGCCGCCAGTGTCGCGTTTAATTTGATTCGCCCCACACTGGACAGCGGCAGAAATAAAGCCGCCAACCGCCAGAACAAATCAGAATCAAACGGATAACAAAAGTGGAACAAACGAGAAACAAAAGCGCAAGGAGAGAGAGGGGGAGAAAGAGAGAGAGTAAGAGAGAGAGGGAGAGTAAGAGAACGAATGTTATATATTACGGCGGCGGGAGTATGTACTACCGGAGGAGGAAAAAATGGACAGATGCGAGGTTGAGAAGCTTTTTACCCTGTTTTCCCAGTTCTGGCCGAACAAGCAGGTCACGACAAAAATGAAGCTGGCGTGGGAGATCGCCTTAGAGCCTTACAGCTATGCGGACGTAAGAGCCGCCGCCGCCGCCTATGCCAGACGCAATAAATTTTTTCCCGATGTGGCAGATATCACGATGGGCATTGAGTCGCAGGAGGAGCAGACGCAGGAAGAACAGGCACCGGACACGATGGAGCGTTTTGCGTGGATGCGGGACTACATCCACAAGGAGCGAAAGCTGGGCCGTATCTCCCGCTATGCACGGGAACACGGGATGACGTGGCAGGAGGCCAAGGAGGCGCTGGATGGATAAAGGCATCTGGCGCGTGGCCAGAGCGCGGCTGTGCGTGGCCTGTTTGCAGGAGATGACGGCGGATTACATCATCGAGCCAGCGTTCCACGGATGGGCGCAGGGCGTGTGCCAGCGCTGCGGAAAAGCGCAGAAAATGACGACGGTCAAGCGCTACACCATGAGCAGGCGTGGACTGGAGAAAAGAGGGTTGTTGAATGAACAGTGAGGATCTGATGCGGCTGGGGCTTGCGGCACAGGAGCAGGTCATGGAGAAGATGCGCAAGCCAAGCAAGTACAAGGCGCAGAAGACGCGGCGCGGCAAGCTGACCTTCGACAGCAAGAAGGAGGCGGAGCGCTACGACGCGCTGATGATGCTGCAAAAGGCCGGGGAGATACGGGGGCTGAAATTGCAGGTAAGATACTGCTTGCAAGAGGCGTACACGACGTTTGAGGGCGACCGGGTGAAAAGTATCGACTACGTTGCGGACTTCGTGTACGAGCGCCGGACGGCTCCTGACAGCTACGGCCGGCGGTATTGGCTGCCGGTGGTGGAGGACGTGAAGGGGATGCGGACGCGGGAGTATGCCATGAAAGCGAAGCTGTTCCGCAACCGGTATGGATACGCCATCCGGGAGGTGTGAGGAGGAGAGCATGATGTACGCCAACCAGCCGCTGACGAGTGAGGCGGCAAAGCAACTGATGGCGTTGGATCTGTGGGACAAGGAGGTGCTTACCTTCGAAAAGCTGGGCGAATGGTACATCGCATGGGGCGGTCAGTGCTATGTCAGCTTTTCCGGCGGCAAAGATTCCACGGTGCTGGCGTATCAGGCGGCGCGGTATCTGGCAAGCTACCGAACGGTGCCGTGGCCGCTGAATCTGGTGTTTGTGAACACGGGTCTGGAATACCCTGAAATTCAGAAGTTTGTAAATGAGTACGCCGACTGGCTGCGGAGGGAGTTTCCCCGCGTGACCGTAAACCTACACCGTCTGCGGCCGAAGATGAACATCCGGCAGGTGGTGACGAAGTACGGGTACAGCATCATCGGTAAAGACGTAGCGCACCGGATAGAAACCGCGCGGCGTTCACCAGATAGCCGAAGTATGAAGTTATTGCGTGGGGAAGTCTTACGCGCCGATGGGGAAAAGAGTATGTACAACTGTGAAAAGTGGGAGTATTTGCTTTCGGCTCCATTTCTCATATCAGACAAATGCTGTGGAATTATGAAGAAGTCCCCGGCAAAAAGCTATGAGCACCGAGCGGATGCCAAACCCACGACGGCAGCAATGGCGGAGGAAAGTCTTTTGCGGATGCAAAAATGGCGCGAAACTGGCTGCAACGCCTTTGAAGGAAAGCGTCCCTTATCTAAGCCCATGAGTTTCTGGACGGAGCAGGACGTGCTGCGGTTTATCGTGGAGCGCAACCTACCCTACGACAGCGTGTACGGCGACATCGTAGCCAGCGACGGCGAGAACGACTACGGCGCGGCGCTAATCGACTGCAAGCTGCACTGCACGGGATGCCAGAGGACGGGCTGTATGTTCTGCGCGTTCGGTGCGCACCTAGAAAAAGGCGTCAACCGCTTTGAACGCATGAAAGTGACGCACCCGAAGCACTACCAGTTCTGCATCGGCGGTGGGGCATTTGACACGGACGGGCTGTGGAAACCCACGAAAGACGGCCTTGGCTATGCGCGGGTGCTGGACTACATCGGAGTGAGGTATTGACATGGGCAAGCAGCATTTGAGCAGGGACGACCGCATCTTTATGCGTGGCAAGCTGCAAGGCACACGGGAGAACATGGACATGGTGGCAATGGTGCTGATGGACAAATGCGGCTGGCACGTCTTTGAGGAGACACCGGACAGCCGGGACGCCCACAGCATCGCGTATCTGTACGAGTGCCTGGAGAAACTGGCGGAGGAGATAAACGAGGGCCGCATCAAGCGGAAGCACATCAAGGACGTGCTGAAGGACGAGTGCGGCGTGGTGTTTGGAGATTAAATATGAAAGTTTTGGAGTTATTTGCTGGAACGCGAAGCATTGGAAAAGCGTTTGAAGCGCGTGGGCACGAAGTGTTTTCCATCGAATGGAACAAGCGGTTTGATAACATCGATTTATACGCAGATATTATGACCGTCACAGCAAACGACATTATTCGGGAGTTCGGCCGACCGGATGTAATATGGGCAAGCCCGGATTGCACAACGTTTTCCATAGCGGCGATAAGCCACCACAGGCGCAAAAATGAAGAGACCGGAAACCTTGACCCTGTAAGCGAGTATGCGAAGTTCTGCGACAGGGTAGACCAGCACGTTCTTCGGTTGATCTTGGCGTTGTCCCCCGTGTATTGGTTTATCGAAAACCCGAGGGGGGGCATGCGGAAGATGGAGTGGATGCAGGGCTTGCCGCGGTATACGGTCACGTACTGCCAGTACGGAGATATGCGAATGAAGCCGACGGACATCTGGACAAATCACCCGGATCCGGGATTTAAGCCGCCATGTCACAACGGGGATCTGTGTCATGTGGCTGCGCCGAGAGGGGCAAAGACAGGGACGCAGGGGTTAAAGGGAAGTATGGAACGATCTGTTATCCCCAAAGAATTGTGCGAACACATCGTGGACATTTGCGAAGGTGGCATGATGACGTGCGAGCTGGGCTAAGGAGGAATGACATGACAAGAGATGAGATCGTGACCGCGCTGCGGTGCCACTGTGAAGCAATAGAAACCGGGAAGTGCCCAAAGGATAAGTGTCCTTCGTTTGAGAGACCGGCGCGTTATAAATGCGCTGGTGTGGTTTCTGGGGAAGCCGCTGACCTGATTGAGAACCAGCAGCGGCACATCGAGGCACTGATGAAAGCCAACGACAGCCTGAAAGACGCCATTGCACGGCGGGACAAGCAGATAGAGGACATGACGCAGGGGATGGCACAGCTGGCAAAGGCTGTGGCGGTGAAGGAGGAACAGACATGAGCCTTGAGGTTTGCCCGATGACGCTCAAGGAGGCGAACGCCTTTGTAGAGCAGCACCACCGGCACCACAAGCCAGTGGTTGGGCACAAGTTCTCTATCGGCTGCACGGATGGGAAGGAAATCGTGGGCGTTGCCATTGTGGGCAGACCAGTGGCGCGGCATCTGGACGACGGCTGGACGCTGGAGGTCAACCGGCTATGCACAGACGGCACTCACAACGCCTGCTCTATGCTATACGCCGCTGCTTGGCGGGCGGCACGGGCGATGGGCTACAAGCGACTTGTAACCTACATACTGGACAGCGAAAGCGGCACAAGTCTGAAAGCCAGCGGGTGGAAATGCGTGGGGCAGGCTGGCGGCTTGCGGTGGACAGGAAAGCGCAGACCGGAAGTTGACCTATACCCAGCGCAGATGAAAATTCGGTGGGAGAAGGAGACGAGCTGATGGAACGACTGACACAGCGACTTAGAACTGGTGAGGTTCTTATGGCGTCAGATTACGAGGAGAAATACACGGAACAAGAGTGGATCTGTGTGCTGCAAGTCCGCCTTGCTGCCTACGAGGACACAGGGCTTGACCCGTTGGATGTGAATAACATGAGGGTGGCACATGGCAATGCGCTTTCCACCATTTCGGAGTTGAGAAAAGCATTGGTTGACAAGCGCGAGGAATTAAAAACCGCTTGTGACAGCATTTCGCAGTTGGATGGTGCCAATAGTAGTTTGATGGCCGCAAACGAGAAGCTGGCGGCAGACCGCAAGGCACTTCTCAACGAGCTGTGCCAATACTGCGGGAAGTACAAACAAGCACACGAGGGCGCCTGTGACGGGTGCAAATGGAGGGAACTGTGATGACAAAGGTCTTTTGCGATATTTGCAAAAAGGAAATTGAATGCGACAGCGAAGCCAGCGAGTACAAGGTGAAGCGGCTTACACACAGTTTCCACGAAAGCTGGTGGGTACGTCTGACGGTGCATAAGGACTGCTGGAGAGAGCTGTGCAAGAGCATTGCGGAAAAGGGGGATAAGTGATGGACGCTGTGAAGTTTTTGCAGGAACGAAGCAGAATGTACAAGAGTGGCGCGGTCACGCCTGGCTACGATTATGACCCGGTAAGCGCGGTTGAGATCGTCGAGAAATGGGCTGTTGCACACCCGCGCAAGACGCGGCAGAGCGTGTTTCTGGAGCAGTGGCCGAATGCGCGCCCTGCGGATGATGGGGTGTTGACTTTTTGCCCAAAAAGGTTTGACTTTCACATTTCATGTTTAGCAGAATGCCATTTGTTGAAAAAGTGCAGTGATTGCCGCCGCGAGTTCTGGATGCAGGAGGAGGAGTGATGGAAAATTTGTTGCAAGACATCGCCAGCGGGCTGTGGATCGTGTTGGGCGTGTACTGTTTCTTCGGACTGAGGAAGTGGAACAAGCGGTTCAGCGAGTTGTATGACGAACTGAAAGCGGATGATAACGAGTATTTGTACTATCGGTACTTTTCGCAATGTCAGAAATGTGGGGCTGGTGCAAAGCGAGGCCACACAAAAGAAGATGCTGTTAAAGAGTGGAACAGGAGGGCTGACAATGGCGACAAAGAGAGTATGTGACCGCTGTGGCGCGGAGATCAACCCGTTTAACTCCGTCACCTATGCCGGTATGCGGCGAGTTAAGAACGACATAAACGACAACGACTACGAGCTGTGTGTTTCGTGCGCTCACGAACTGCGGAAGTGGTTCAACGGGGAGGAGAACGACAATGGCTGAATACATTAAGCGCGAAGCGGCGATTGCTGGCAGGTGTAAGCGCGGGGGAAATTGGCAAGACCGTATTCCTGACCCGCGAGGAGGCGGAAAAAGCATTGGAGGCGATGAAGGATGGCTGAATTGAAGCGTTGCCCTGAGTGCGGTGGAGTTGCAACCGTTATCCATATGTACGATACCTACGATA
>ERZ1026868.237-NODE-237-length-42280-cov-30.896744_pt1 | contig 42280 bp, 40 predicted proteins | sample MGYA00380164_ERZ1026868 | MGnify/ENA primary metagenome ERZ1026868 (study PRJEB33269, sample SAMEA4719800) | human gut metagenome | biome: human-associated habitat; feature: organic feature; material: feces | place: Cameroon | collected 2013-10 ...
GCCGATGATACTGCCCATGGCGGGAAAGTAGGTAGCGGCCGGCTTTTATCTTATATATGCTTTCATGCCCCTCCGGAGGGGGCTTCTTTTTTTTCCGCGCAGTGTCTTGCATGGAAATCCCGTGTCGGACAGAAATGGCATCTTTGAACTGCTGTTCTTGTTATTTAAGTTTCTTTATGAGTTCTTCGATTTCTTTTTCAGTTTCTTTTGGTGGGAATAGAAGTGTGGCTAGTTTTGGACGGATTGCTATTGAGAAGATAATGATTCCAATGCATTTAAAAATGTCGGCGGACAAAAAATAAATCCAGTTAAGATTTTTATAGAATAAACTTTCAAAAAAATAGTAAATGCTGAATCCTGCAATGCATCCAAAAAATACTTTGAAAAATATTTGGGCTGAGAATTTTTTTTCAATTATAGATGGAGAGCCGGAAACAAACCCTGAAATAAATGTGCTTGTGAATATTGCTGTGAAATTTCCTACTTGTTCTAAAGAAAATCCGCTGAAAATAAATTGTGTGATTATAAAAATTCCTGCGCTGCCTGCTCCTTGGATTCCTCCCAAAATACAGCCTGAAAGAACTGCCGATGCAATTTGAATGTTCAGTTCTGGAAAAAATCCGCAGATAAAAATAATGGCGGCAAAGAAAATTGTTGTGCTTCCGCGGATAATTTTTAACTTTGCAATGGTTTTCATTTTAATTTCCTTATGGCTTTTTTCAGAAATTTTCTTATTTTCTTTTTGTTTATGAAAGAGATGTCTTTTACTGCGGAAAAAATTATGTATGAAAATACTGCGAAAATCAAAATGTGTGCAAACCAGTTTCCCAAAACTGAAAAAATTGTAATTTGCCGTTTGTAAATCGGAACGGAAATTCCCATGGAACTTTCTGTGAACAAAGGCAAGTCATATAGAATTTTTCCTGAGGGATTGACTGCTACGGAATATCCTGAATTTGCGCAGCGCAAAAGTGTTGTTCTGTATTCGATTGCAAGATAACTTGAAGCGATAAAGTGCTGCATTTCCGCGGAATTTGTTTTGCTCCAAGAGTCATTTGTGATGTTTATAAAAATTTCGCTTCCGAGCTTGAAAAGATTTGTGCAAACTGACGGAAATGAATCTTCAAAGCAAATCGGCGTGGAAAACTTCAAAAATGAAATTGGATTTTCCTGATTGTTTTCTGAAAATTTTATTCTTTCCTTTTGAATTGAATTTCCGTTTCCATCAAGCTTTATTTCCGCGAATTTTTCTCTGTTGAAGTCGAGCGGCGTTTCAAAGTCCTGATTTTCCTTTAGTGGAATTTTGAATAGCGCATATTGAAATCCTGGCACTAGGCTTGAATAAAATCCGACAACATTTCGCATAAAAAAAATCATTACTGGATTTTCCGCATAAGGAACTCGCTCTGCAAATGGAACAAGCTGAATTTTGCTGTAGAATCCTGAAAAAATTCCGTTTTTGTCAAAAAGAATCGCGCTGTTTGTTCTTTTTCTTTTTTTTCGATCTAATGAAACTCCGCCGCCGATTAAGAATGGAGTTTGCGTGCTGGCTATAAATTCCTTTAGACTTTCATCTTCTGGAAAATGAGAGTAATAATTTGCTGCTTTTGGGAAATTTTTTGAAAGGACACCTTCGCTCCAAATTACAAGATCTGTTTCTTTTCCTTGCTCCGAAAGCTGCCTTATTCCTTTTTTTGTAAGTTTTTTTGAAATTTCAATTGACTTTTTGTCTCCGCCTTCCCATGGGTCTATGTTTTGCTGTACGATTACTGCGTTTAAAAGTTTTTCAGGCCAGCGTGGAATTGAAATTTGAATTATTCCATAAATTCCGCAGAGAGCAAAAACTGCTAGTGTGAATTTTGCGGCTTGCGCAAGCTGTTTGTTTATATTTTGGGCTTGCGTTTTGTCTAAGAAATATTCACGGCTCATTATTGTTTCCGCGGTGAGTGAAGAAAAAAGCGCGTATATAAAAGTTATTCCCCAAACACCAGTTATATCGGCAATTTGTGTAAAAATTTTCCATTTGTAGGCCGCCATAAAAAGCGTCCCCCAAGGATAGCCGAGCGCGCCGGTCGATTTTATGTATTCATATAAAACCCAGCAGGCGCAAAACCATAGCATTCTTTTGAAAATTTGATACGGGCAAAGTCCGGCTTGTTCTTGAAGTTTTGCTTTTTTTGAAATTTTGCTTGGAAAGACGTGCATTATGATTCCGCAGAATCCGCCTTGAAATGCAGTTCCCAATGCGCTAGCTCCGAGTGTAAAAGCCGCAAATCCGTGGAAATTCGCCAGCCAATAACTTGAAAGCAAGTGAACGGTAAGTGTCTGCAGAAAAAAAAGCCAGAAAGTCTGTTTGTATGATTTTGATTTGTAGACTGCAATGTACAAGGGCGAAAGGCAAAGGAGCGCGGTCAGCGGAGAACCAAACGGAAGAATTTCATTTGAAATTGAAATAGATTCAGTTGCTCCAGAAAAGATTGCACAAAAAACTTGTAAAAACAGCTGATTCATTGTATTATTTTAATGTCATACATAGAAAAAATCAACACAAACGGGAAGGGAATCATGGAAAAAGTCAGAGAAGCGCACCGCAAAGAATATGGAGTGGAGCCGGACGTTATTGCGGTTGCTCCGGGCAGGTTCCATTTGGCTGGAGAACATACTTGGTTCTTCAAAGATAAAACTTTGTCCATGGCAGTCAATCTTCCTGTTTATGTTTCTGCGTCTTTAAGAGAAGACACTTCATTTAAATTTTATTTTGTTCAGCTTGAAGACGAAAAGCACACAAATCTTTCTTCGCTGAAATTAAAAAAAGAAGACAAATGGGCGAATTCAATAAAATCTATTTTGTATGGATTTTATAGCGGCGGATTTGAATTAAAGGGAATCGACTTTACTATTTATTCTGAAATTCTTCCTTCTGCCGGATTTGGAATAACAACCGCTGTAAAAGTTGCCTCTTGCTGGGCTATACGAGAACTTTGCGGCTTGAAGTGCAGTCAGGATCAGATTCTTCAGGTTATAGAACGGGCGAATAAAAATTTTCTTGGAACAGCAAATCATTCTGCGGACAGTTTTGCTGCGATTTTTTCAAAGGAAAATAATTTAGTTTTGACCGATTATGCGAAAAAATCCTGCGAGCTGGTTCCTTTCAACTTTAAAGAAAAGACAGTTTTGTTGACTGATGCTCTTGTTCCTAGAATTGTAACTTGGAACGAAGACAGCCTTATGCAGCCGGAAAATGTTTTGCTTTTAGGCGAGCTTAAGGAACGAAAGGCAAATGTTTCGGGCGGCTGGCAGTATGAGGAAGACAAGGCTGAAGTCAATGAAGTTCTAAGTGTTGTTTCAGAAGATACAAAGCGCCGGCTTTTATGCGTTATGAATGAGCATAAGTGTGTTCTTGACTGCGTTAATGCCATTCAGAAGTATGATTTTTCTTCTTTTGCGCGCTCTGTCAACCGGAGCCATCAGAATATGCGCGATTACGATATTTCCTGCCCTGAAATCGACTGGATTTTAAAAAGAGTCCATGAACTTGACGAAAATCTCGACGACTTAAGAAATCCTGTAAACTGCGGCCGAATAACAGGAAAAGGCTTTGGACGCGGAATCTATACAATCTTAAGAAACAGCGATGTTGGAAAATACAAGGAAAAACTGGAGGAATACGAAAAAATATTCGGCTTTTCCCCAAAATGCTATTCTGTAAAACCTGCAAATGGAGTCCGCCTTATATGAATATTTTGCTTACTAATGACGATGGAATTAATGCTGAAGGCTTAAATGTTCTTTCTGCGGCTCTTTCAAAAAAGCACAATGTTTTTATAGTTGCTCCAAAATTCAATAAATCTGGGGCTTCAAGCCAGATGAATGTTGCTGTTCCTTTGGAGCTAAAAAAGGTTGATAAAGAAAATTGCCGCCTTTCTTATCATTTGGAAGGTTCTCCTGTGGACTGTGTGCTTTCCGGGCTTAACGGAAGCTATATTTCAGAAAAAATTGATGTTATTGTTTCTGGTATAAATGACGGTCCGAATCTTGGAACTGATATTGTTTATTCTGGAACTTGCGGTGCGGCGCGTCAGGCTTGTCTTGCAGGAATTCCAGGAATCGCTCTTAGCATTGATTCAGATTCAAAAGATGAATCAGACAAAAACGGCTCTTTATATTTTGAAAATCTTGCCGACTTTGCCTGTAAAAATCTTGAAAAGCTTGTTTCTCTCTGCGGAAATCTTACAGTTTTAAATTCGGCGCATAAATATTACAGAAATTTTGTAAACGTAAATGCTCCTGCAATGAAAAATTACAAGGGAGCAAAACTTACCGTTCCTTGCATAAGGCGTTATTGGGAAACTGTGGAGCTTTGCGAATGTGAAAACGGTTGTCTGACTTCAAAATGCGGCGGCGACTATTATGTTCATTCTTACGGTGATGATTCAGCTGATTTCAAAGCCTGCGAGGAAGGTTTTGTTTCAGTCAGCGTTGTTGAAACCGAACCTAGCTATGCTGATATATCTTCTATAAAATTCGATTTTAATTTATAAAAGGCGGAAAAATGGCAGAAGAAAACTATATGAAAGACGGAATCTCTTTATATAAAAAAGGAAATTATCCTGCTGCTTTGACATATTTTCTTTCACTTCCTGATGATTGCGGAGCGGATTCTGTGGAGCTTGCCTATTATTTGGGGCTTTGCTATTCAAAGTTAAAGCGTTATGATGATGCCTTGCTTTACCTTGAGCAGGTTGTTACGGCTTCTTATGATAAAGACAATAATCCGAATCAGGACAGAGTTTTGCAGTGCCGCTATCTTTTGGCAGTTATTTATTGCCTTAGCGGAAGAAAAAAACTTGCTGATTTTGAATTGAATAAACTTTTGGACACTGGATATAAGCCTGCTTCTGTTTATGCTTCTCTTGCTTACGTTGCATGGGAACAGGGAAAAGTTGATTTAAGCCTTGACTATTATGAAAAAGCGCTTGAAGACGACAGCGAAAATCCCACTGCTTTAAATGGATTGGGCTATGTTCTTGCTTGCGAAGGCGAGGATTTAACAAAAGCGTTAAGCTGCTGCAAAAAAGCACTGGATATTTTGCCGGAAAGCGCGGCATGTCTTGATAGCCTTGGCTGGGTTTATTACAAAATGGGACTTTATTCAGAATCAAAAAAGTTTTTAAATCGCGCTATGAAAGCCGACAGTTCAAATCCTATAATAGTGGAGCACCTTCAGGAAGTTAAGAAGGCGGAAGAATAATGAAAAAAATAATTTTTGTTTTTATAGCTTTTATATTTTCAGCCTTTGCGCAAACAAATCTCCAAGACACAGCTAGCACCGGAAATTTACGTTCTGCAAATTCTGGTTTTGCGGAAGAAGAATTCAGGCGTGGAGTTCAAAGCTATTACAGAGGCTCTTTTAATGAAAGTATTCTTGAATTTGAAAAGGCTCTTTCATATTTGCCTGGCGAACCTTTAGTTCTTGACTGGCTTGGAAAAGCATATTACCGTGCGGGAATAGAAGGAGCTGCGCTTCAGCAATGGAATTATGCCAAGGAAGCTGGTTATGGAGGACTTCTTATTCAGAATAGAATTGAAATTGTAAGTGACAGACGTGTTACCGACTATGACTATGGATTTACCCAGCGTTTTACGGAATCAGGCTCTTATCCAAATGTAAACGGAAGCAATCTCATTTACAGCCAGCCAGTTTCTTCCCTTTCAAATCATGATGGAAGCATCTGGGTTGTTTCCTATGGCACGAACGAGTTGCTTCAGTTTGACGTGAACGGAACTGTGGTAAGACGAAACAAAGGACCGATAAATGGATTTGACCGTCCAATGGATGTGATTCGCTTAAAGAACGGAAACTTGGCAGTTTCAGAAAGCGCGGGAGACAGAATTTCAATTCTTTCTGAAAACGGTTCGTTTATAAAATACTTTGGCGCGCGTGGCAGAGGACAAGGACAGCTTGTGGGACCTCAGTATCTTGCAGAAGATGACTTTGGAAACATTTATGCCACGGATTTTGGAAATGCCCGTGTTGTTGTTTTTGATGCAGAAGGAAACGGGCTTTTGCATTTCGGTGAAAAAACTGAAGGCTTTGACGGTTTCAAGTCCCCAACTGGAATTGCGGTTTGCGGCGGAAGAATTTTTGTCGCGGACAGCGTGAAAGGCGGAATCTATGAATTTGACAAGGCCGGAAATTTCCTTGGAGTTCTTGTAAATGACGGAACTTTTTCGCGTCCTGAAAGTTTAAAGCAATGGGGTAGCGATTATCTTTTGCTTACAGACAGAAACAAAGTTTATGCGGTTGAGCTTTCTTCCGGGGCTGTTTTTGAAAATGCCATTACAGGAAAAGGAAAAAGCCTGATTACAAGCGCAGTTTCAGACCGGAATGGAAATATAATTGTAACTGATTTTAAGGCAAATGAAATTTATGTAATGTCAAAAATGACAGAACTTGTGGGTGGTTTTTTTGTTCAGTTTGAGCGTGTGATTTCTGATAATTTCCCGGAAGTTATTGTTGAAGTCCGTGTGGAAAATAGAAAGCGTCAGCCTGTTGTGGGCTTAAAGCAGCAAAATTTTCTTATAACTGAAGGAAAAAAGCCAGTTGAAGATTTTGTGCTTTTGGGCGAGGCGAATAATAATGACTTTGCAGACATTGCAATTCTCATAGACCGTTCACTTTCAATGAATAAATACGAAGAACAGCTTTCTGGTGCGGTTCGGGAGCTTGCCGCTTCAATGGACGGAAAAGGACAAGTGTCGATTATTTCAGCTGGAAAAGTTCCTGTTACAGAATTTTCAGGAAATCCGTCTCAGCTTTCTGATTTTTCAGCAAAGGCTTTGAAGAATTCTTACACAGAAAATCCTGCTCTGGATCTTGCGGTAAGACTTTCTGCAAACGGACTTGTCAACGCTGAAAAAAAGCGCGGAATAATTTATCTTTCGGCTGGAGATTCAGAAAATACATTTACGCAGTACGCGCTTTCTGATTTAACAGCTTATCTTAATAACAATGCGATTTCTTTTAGCACAGTTCTTTTGTCTCAAGCTTCTCCGTCGGAAGAAATTTCGTACATAACAAGAAACACAAACGGAACTTCCTACTATATATATCGTCCGGAAGGCTTGGGAACTGTCATAAAAGATATTGTTGACATTCCGTCTGGTTTGTATCAGTTTAGGTACACATCTTCTTTTGCGACTGAATATGGAAGAAAATATTTGCCTGTAGAAATTGAAACTTATCTTCTTAATCGTTCAGGTCGCGACGAAACAGGTTATTTTGCTCCGCTTCAGTAGATAAAAGTCGGGCTTTTCTGACTTTAAGAGAAGGATTTTTTCTTTCCATTTCAAAAAGGGTTTTTTCCAGTTTTGCTTTTTTTGAGTTTCCAAAGTCGAAAAGTTCCGCTTGCGTTGGTTTTTCGCTGGTTTCTATTCCAGAAAGTCCAATGCCCAAAAGCCTGATTCCTTTTCCTTTTTCATATTTTCTGTTGAAAATTCTTAGGCAGCGTTCAAGCAAATCATCTGCATTTGAAACTGGAATTTCTGAAGATTCTTGCGCAGTTATGGTTTTAAAATCCTCGTACCTTATTCGGATATTTACAGTTTTTGCCTTGACATTTTCTGTGTGCATTCTCCAGATTAATTGCGCGGAAAGTTCCATGAATGCAGTTTCGATTGCATATTCATTTGCCACATCGAATTCAAAAGTCCGCTCTACGCTTATTGAGTGGCTTTTTGCTTCTTCGCCAAATGTGATTTCTTTTCCGCCGCGGACCGCATTATATAAAAAAGAGCCCATTCCGTTTCCGAAGACAGTAGTCAGCAAGGAAATTGACTTGCCATGAATATCCGCAGGTGAAAATATTCCAGCGTTTTTTAGCCGTTCCCGTGTTTTTTTTCCTATGCCCCAGATTTTCTCTATAGGAAGTGAAAGAATGAATTTTTCTTCTTCGCCTTTTTTTATGAATGTAATTCCGTCCGGCTTTTTATATCCCGATGCGATTTTTGCGACATACATTGTGCTTGCAATTCCGACGCTTACTGTAAGTCCTGTTTGCTCTTTTACCTTTGCCTTTATTTTTTTTGCGATTTCCAAAGGCGGACCGAAAAGTTTTTCAGTTCCAGTAAGATCAATAAATGCTTCGTCAATTGACATTTGTATTACTGACGGCGAAAATTCCTTGAAAATGCTCATTATTTTATGTGAAACTTCCGCATAACGCTTGTGGTTTCCGCGCAGAAAAATTGCGTTCGGGCAAAGCTCAACTGCTTTTGCCAAAGGAAGGGCAGAATGCACACCGTATTTTCTAGCTTCATAAGATGCCGTTGAAACTACAGCTCTTCTGTCTCCTGGAATTCCGCCGACAATTACAGGTTTTCCTTTGTATTCTGGATGATCGTGCTGCTCAACCGAAGCGAAAAACGCATCCAGGTCAACATGAAGAAAAACTTTTTCAAATTTCATTTGCATTTTTTCCTTCGTTTTTGATTTTTTCAGTAAAATGAAAAATTTGTCCATTTGCGTTCATCATAAAGAGCTCAATTTCCGCTTCTAGCTTAAGTTCATTTTCTGACATAAATAAAATTTTCAGTTCGTTTTCCGGGGCGTCGGGAATTTCAATAGAAACCTTGTTTTCCGAAATAAAATTGTAGTCAAAGTTGCATTCATAAAAGGGAAGTTCCTCTTTTGATTCAAAAGTTGCAAGGCATCTTAGTATTTTAAATCCACTTTCTGGAACGATTTGCAGTTTGTTTTCAAAAATATCGAATTTTGCTTTTCTTGACCACAAAAATTTCGCCGGATGAATTTCTACATTTTCTGTGATTTGCGTTTGTTTTTTTTGAGGAGCTGAAAAATTTCCCTGCACAAATTTTGCGGCTGCAAAAAATACTGCGCATATAATTCCCACTCCTGCAACCGAAACAAGAATTCCTTGTAACAATAAAATTTTTTTGCTTGACTTGAATTCCTTTATGTGCGAAACCAAAATCAGTTTTATCCACTGAAAAATAAAAGGTAAAATGGCAAATGAAAAAATCAGGTTTTCAAAAAAAGTTGTGTCGGTAAGATTTGAAATTTTTCTTTGATTGATGTCAACAAAAACCGATGCCGCAATCCAAAGCAATGGAATTGTCATAAGAAAAATGCACGGAATGATAAAAAAAAGAGACTTCCGTTTTCTAAAAAGAAAAACAATCAGATATTCAATGATAAATATGAACATTAAAGACAAATCCAATGCTGAAAAAATAAAGACATTCAGCGCACTCAAAATAATTCCATGGAATCTGTTTGCGGAAAGCGAAATTCTAAAGTTGAACAAGATTTGCACAAAAACAAGCAGAAACATTGCAAGCAGTGTTGGAAAAATTTTCAGCCCAAAGTAAAGTACTCCGTTTTCTGCTGTGAAAAAAAACAATTTCTGGAACAAAGTTAAAAATGCCGCTGTTATAATTAAATAAGCGGGAATTGAAAACCATGTTCTTGACATGTCTTTTAGAGTCGCCTCATTTTTTCCTGTGTATGTAAATGAGTAAAAACATATAAAAAAAAGAACTGAAATTGTAAAAAAAAGATATATTGCTGTTAATTGTGCTTCATTAAGCCAAAGACCGTAAATTCCAAGTGGAATAAAATTGTAATGCTTGTTCCAAGTCTGGCTTCTTGCGGAAATAAGGTTGTCCTGAATATCAGAAAGTATATTTGCGTCCTTTTGCGCATGACCCAAAGGAATTTCTGCTGCAGGAATGTCATTTTTTAGGAAAGCGGAAAGCCTTCTGTTGTTTTTGTAGTATTGCGGCTTGTAGATGTACAGCATGGAAGTTTTTACTCCCATTGGCTTTTGGTTTTGAAGACATGATTTTTTGAGCGTTTGAACAATCCATTGCGGCGAAGTTGTTCCTGCTCCTTCAGTGAAAATGAAAGGAGGCGCGTTTTTTTCATTTCGGATTAAAATTGCGCATGCTGATTCCGATGAAAAAATACTTTTTGCCAGCTCCTCTGTTGCTGTTTTTGAGGCTTGAACGGAAGGCAAAGGAAATGATTCATTTTCCGCGGTAAATGAAATTATGCAATTGTATGGAAGCTTTTTTTTGTAAGTAGAATCGATAAAATCGGCAATAAATTCCTTTTTTTCTAAGAAAAATTCTTGGCTAAAGACAAAAAATACATCAGTGATTCCGCTTTTATTTGTGTCGTCTTCCTTGCTGTTTTTGTCAGCAGGAATTTCAACGAGAATATTTTTAGGAAAAATTCCGGCGTTTTGCGGAGCAATGTCTTGGATTCCAAATGAAATCTTGCTTTGTGTTAAAAAATCTTCTATTTCTTGTGTTGTGTAAATATTTAAGTTTGTTTCGATGTTTTCCTGCGAAAAAAGATTCTGCGTAAAAGTTGCTGCAAAAAAAAAGAGAAAACACATTGCTTTCAGCAGAAAATTTTTTCCCATAGACAAAGTTTACTTGAATTTTTAATTTTCTACAATATAATATATCTAATATGTCAAGGGCAAACGCATTATAAATAATTTAAGTAAAGTTTGCGCTAAGAAACGGTTCGTGAGGGCAAGAACACTCTGATTGTTGCGACCGCGTGAGCGGGCAATTCTATAGCTACTTTGCAATAATCAGCTATTGCGCGATTTTGAACCAGGAAAACGTGACTGGGAGCCAGTTTTATGCTGAATACATTTATAATATGTTTGCTCTGTATAATATGTTTGCAAGTTAGGCAGCAATGTTGTATACTGTAAGCATTGTTAAAGTCATGTAAAGCAAAGGAGCTTTATCAAACGAATGTGTGCTGAAAAGAAAAAATTTATTTTGGATTTGCCTTTGAAAATTATTCTTACGGAAGAAGGTACATCGCATTTTTTAAGTCATAAAAAGCAGCTGCTCAATCTAAAACTCGCAGACAACCGTTCGGCTCATGGTGTAAGCATGACATCTTTTTCGCCTGGCTCTCTGCAGGACATGATTCTTTTGGGCTATATTTCCAAGATGGAAATTTCCATGCCGGAATTTGTTTCACATCGCCAAGATGTTATGGATTTGTCCAAGCTGATTGTTTTTTCAATTTTGTACAAGCAGTTTGACAGTGAAATTTATTCGGCGATTATAAAATGTGAATGCATAAGACATCATAACAGGCAAAATCCTTCATCGCTTATTGATGAAAAAACTGTGATTCCGGAAAAACAGCTTAGAATGACTCTTGCAATGAAAGATTCTACAATTCAGGCTGCAAAAAAGACAATTCTTGAGCCGGTTTGGAAAAGCATAATGTCCAATTCAGAGTATAGCCCTGAAGAAAAAAATGTTTATCTTCTTATGACTGAAAAATTTTTGAACAGGCTCACTTTGATGAACTGGTACATAATTGTGAAATTTTATAAAACTGACGGTTTTAATGAAATGCTTACAATTTTGCGCCAGCAGCTCGCTTCGTACATGACAAAATCAAAAGTTGCGGAGTATATTTCGGTAATGGTCATGGAGCTTGCCTTGAACAGCGAAAACAACAATGTAAAAAAGGCTGCAAAATATCTTTATCAGGGAATTGATAATTCCGATACGCTCATATTTGACCCGAAAATCCGCTCGGAAATCGTAAAAGAACTTCAGCGCAAGCACGAGCTTGTTTTTCTTTCCTGGACTTTGGGCGGTGGCTCTATGTCAATTGGAAAACAGGGACTTTTGCAAATTACATTGTACAATAAAGACGATGAATTTCAGGAAGTAAAAGAAAACATCGAAAGCAAAATGTCCGCTAACCTTAACAAAAAATCGCTGATTGACTTTTACCGCCAGATGCCGGATGGTCAGGAAGGAACGGACTTGGGACTTTACTATTTGTCTTATCTGGAAGATGCCTGTAAAAAAGTCAATATTAAATTTGAATCAATTGTAAATCAGTCTTCATCCAGCGATCTTACCGTTATAAACTTGAAATTCAATTTTTAAGTTATGCGGAAAACTGCTCTGTTTGTTTTTATTTTTTCAGTTCTCTTTTTTTCGTGCTCACAAGACAGCGCGCAAATTGCTTCTGCGGAATCTTCTGTGATTTTTGATTATAGTCAGAATCCGCCTGATATGCGCCTTTCTGTTTTTGTAAATTCTGAAAGCGATGTTAGGCTTGCCTCGAAAATTAAAATCGTGAATAAAAAGTCCGGGCTTGAATGGAACTGCGATGAGCTTGTAAAGTTTGAAGATAAAAACAAAAATTCATGGACAGGCTGCGCGAATATAGTCGCCGCTTTTGGAATGAAAATTCCTGCTGGAGAATATGTCTTGACTTATTTTGACATGGCTGGCGATGAAGATGAAATTTTATTTTCCATCGATTATCCTGAAAATGTTTTGACATTAAAGAGTGAAGATTTTCCAGACGGATTTGATTATTCAGAAAAAAAATCCGCCATTTATACAAAAGATGGAGTTTTGCTTTATTATGGAGAAGAAAAAAAAGAATGGGAAAATAGAAATACCGTTCTTGTTGACTATAAAGATGCTGGGTTCATTAGAACCTGCTATACTTTAAAAAATGACTCTGTAATTTGCCTTATGCCTCCAGAAAACTTGGAGCAGCAATAAAATATAAAACAGCGAGGAAACTGATGCCTAGTAACGACGCCGATGGGAATATTCCCACTGACAATTTAGAAGACCACAGTATTTTTAGACGCCCGGTGCGCACTTATGTGATCCGCGCTGGACGCATGACCGAAAATGAGAAGCGCAGCTATGAAGAACTTCATCATGTTTGGTGCATTCCTTTTGAGCATAGAACGCTTAATTTTACAGATATTTTTAACAACACAAATCCTGTTACAATGGAAATTGGATTTGGAATGGGACACGCTACTGCTCAGATTGCGCAGGACAATCCGAACATGAATTATATAGGAAGCGAAGTCCATGTTCCTGGAGTTGGTCGTCTTCTTGGTGAAATAAAAAAAAGGCAGCTGAAAAATCTTTATTTGATTGAATATGATGCGCTTGAAATCCTTGAAACTATGATTCCTGACAATTCTCTTGCAGGCTTTCATATTTTCTTTCCTGACCCTTGGCCGAAGAAAAAACACCACAAACGCCGTTTGCTTCAGCGTCCGCGCACAGATCTGCTTGTTTCAAAATTGTCTCCCGGCGGATATATTTATTTTGCAACTGACTGGGAAGAATATGCTTTAAGCGCACTTGAAGAACTTTCCTGCACAGAAGGTATTCATAATAAATATGAAAAATTCGCGCCTCATCAGGAATGGCGGCCAAGGACAAAATTTGAGCAGAAAGGGCTTGATGCCGGGCGTGAAATTTTCGAGCTTGTTTTTGTAAAAGATGAGGAATAGCCCGATGGAGCTTTTTGATGTTGAGGAATGCAAAAAGGCAAACGACGAAGCCTTAAAAAAATCCTCTGTAAAAAGAATTTCTGAGCTTGAAAAACTTATAGAAAAATACCAGGCTTCGTATTATAACGGCGAGGCTGAAATCTCTGATGCGGAATTTGACAAGCTTTGGGACGAATTAAAATCGCTAGACAGCGCAAATCCTATTCTCCATAAAGTTGGCGCAGATTCCGGGAATTTTCAAAAATCTCCTCATGTAATGCCGATGGGCAGCCAGGAAAAAGCCGCGACTCCAGAAGAATTTCTTGACTGGGCGAAAAAGCACGACTATTCAGAATATCTTGTTGAATATAAGCTTGACGGAGCCTCCCTTGAACTTCAGTATTCCGATGGAATTTTCTTGCGTGCCGTTACAAGAGGAGACGGAACTGTAGGGGACGTCATTACAGCAAATGCAAAAAAAATGCAGGGTGTTGTTCAGGAATTAAAGGAAAAGTTTACAGGCGGAATCCGAGGCGAAGTCATAATGACTCATCAGGTTCACGAGAAATTTTTTTCTGACAAAGCTAACTGCCGCAATGCCGCTAACGGACTTATGAAACGAAAAGACGGTGAGGGCAGCGAGAATCTTACATTGATAACTTACGATGTCTGGGCTTCCGAAGGTAAACAGCCGTTCAATGATGAAGAAGGCAAACTTGATTTTTTGCAAAGAAACGGATTTAATGTTGTTCCACTTAAAATTTGCAAAAGCACGCAGGAAGTTATAGATTACCGTTCTTCTGTCATGGAGCTTAGAAAAAATCTTGACTATGACATTGACGGACTTGTTGTAAAAGAGCGTGCTGTGGATCACGAGGATGCTTTGCGCGACAGGCCTGATCGCCAGATTGCCTTTAAATTCAGCCTTGAAGAAGCTGTTTCCATTGTAAGAAATATTGAATGGAATGAAACCGGCGCAACTTATACTCCAGTCGCAGTTTTTGATCCTGTTGACTTGAACGGAACGACTGTAAAAAGAGCGAGTCTTGTAAATCCGAACCTTATACGCGCATTAAATGTAAAAATCGGAAGCCACGTTGTTGTTGTAAAGCGCGGTGAAATAATTCCAAAAATCGTGAGCGTGCTTCCAGAGCAAGAAAATCTTCCGTCTGTAAAGATTCCTGAAAAATGCGCTTGCTGCGGAACTTCTCTTATTGACGAAGGAACAAGGCTTTTTTGTCCGAATAAAAACTGTGAAAAGCGAATTCTCCATCAGCTTTTAAAGTGGATAAATGTGATTGACATCCGCGACTTGGGAGAAACTTTAATCACCAGTCTTTTTGAAACAAAAAAAGTCCGGTCAATTTCAGATTTGTATTCTTTGACTGCCAGTGATTTAGTTCCGTACTTTTTGAATTCGGAAAGCATGGAAAAAGAAAAAAAATCGCTTGGCGCGGAAAAGGTTTTTGCTTCGATCCAGTCAAGAAGAAAAATTCCACTTGCAAAATTTATTGCCGGCTTTGACATTGAAGGAATAGGTGAAACTGTTGTTGAAACTTTGATTGCAGGCGGCTTCAATACTTTGCAGAAAATTTTCGATGCGAAAGAAGAAGAAATTGCAGGCGTCTATCGTTTTGCGGAAACTTTGGCGCATACTCTTGTTGAAGGAATTCAAGAAAACCGTGAAGAAATGCAAAGCCTTGTCTCAAGCGGAACAATTTCTGTTATTGAAGGAGCCGCACAGGGAAAACTTGCAGGCAAGTCGTTTTGTTTTACAGGCGAGCTTGTTTCCATGAAGCGGCAGGATGCTCAGAATCTTGTAAAACAGAATGGCGGAGCCGTGAAGTCTTCTGTTGTAAAAGGCTTGAGTTTTCTTGTTACAAACGACACTTCTTCCGGCTCTTCAAAAAACAAAAAAGCAATGGAGCTTGGAATCCCTGTCATAGATGAAAAAGAATTCCTTGCTCTAATTAAAGATTAGTTTTTTCCAGAGAATGCAAAGTCCCCGGTAAAAAAGTCAGGATTAACAGCTTCCATGTTCAGCCGCATTTCCCAGTGAAGATGCGGACCTGTCGCAAGCCCGGTTGAACCGCTAAATCCTATTACTTGCCCGGCTTTTACAGTGTCGCCTTCTTTTACTTTTAGCTGGCTCATGTGGTAGTAAAGGCTATAAAGTCCAGGCAAATGTTCTATAACAACACTCCAGCCTGTTGTAACGCGGGTTTCTGCAAGAACAACTTTTCCTTCCGCGCAAGCAGAAACTTCCGAGCCCTCAGGAATTCCAAAGTCAATTCCGTAGTGCAGTCCTGTCGTTGATTTTCCATTTGTGTATTTGTATTCCCTGCGGTCTGCAAAAAAAGCTGTCTGTCTTGTTGCGTTTGTAGGAATCAAAAACGGTGTTGTCTGGTAAACTGCGGAAGGATTGGCGGTTTCAAGAATTCCATTGAGCTTTTTTATCTGCTCCATTCTTTTTAAGCTTGAGTCTGCTTTTATATTTGAATTCGACTCGTCAAGATCAATCACTTCTGAAACAAATTCTTTTTTCTCCAGAGTAAAAGGCAGCTCGAATTCCATTCTTTTTGCGCCGTCAGTGCTGTAGATAATTTTCAAAAAGCATTTTGTGTCTTCCGTCCACCAAGTTGAAAGCGGAATGCCTGCAAGAAATGTCCTGCTGCTTTTTGTGCTTTTTGAAACTGTGAAAAAAGTGCTTTCCCTGCTTAGTTTGCCTTCCGCAAAAAACTGCAAGAAAGCATTTGCATTTGAAAACTCAAGCTTTGAAGATTTTCCTTTTTTTGTCGACTGAGAAAAGGTCATTTTTACAAAAACCGCATCGCCCGGAAAAGCCTTGTCGTTGTATTCCGCGGAAATGCAATAATCATCTCCTGTAAAAAAAGCTTCCCTTGCAAAAATAAAAGCCGACATAAAAATCAACGCTGAAGCTAAAATCTTTTTTTTCATTTTTTACTCCCAAAATATTTTTAATTTCTTTATTGAACTGATTTTTCTATTCCTAAAAGCATAAGCTGAAGCGTTTCTGCTCCGTTAAAAACATTTCTCTCGATGTTGAAAATTATATCAATTTTGTCTCCCACATCAAAGTCCCTGTGAAGCCGTTCTCCTTCGTTCCAGAAGATGCAGGGCCATTTGTTTTTTCCGCAGTCAACAGTGATTTTCAGATGCTGCTTTTCTGCCTTGCCCATTACAAGTCCGGAAACTATAGGCAGATTTTTTGCTAAGAAAACAAGCTTGGGATTTTCGTTTCCAGTCGGTTCAAATCTATCTATTATTTTTTTCAAATCCGGTGTCATGTAGGACGGCGGAAGCTCTGCGTCAATTTGAATCTCGTCATTTTTGTCAGAAAGATTTATTGTGCCTGAAAGCTCTTTTGTACGCCTTTTAAATTCCTCGAACTTTTCCTTTTCAAAACTGAATCCTGCGGCAAAGTTGTGTCCGCCGTAGCTTACAAACAAATCTTTCAGCTGGTCAAGAAAAGCAGTTACGTCATATCCGCGGCAGCTTCTCATTGAGCCTACAACAAGGTTTCCTACGTAAGTCATCGCCATTGCAGGAACTCCAAGAGAAGAAACCAAGCGGCCTGCAAGAATTCCTGAAACACCTTTGTTTATTTTTTCATCAATTACAAAGCTTAGTTTTCCGTTGAAGTCATTCACAGAATTTCTTGCCTGTGTTCCGGCAATCGCTTCTGCTTCCTGAGTAAAGGCTTTTCTTTTTGTGTTAAGCTCGATTATTTTTTTTGCAAGCTGCTCACGGTATGAATCGTCTTTTGCTGTAAAAAGCTCAATGGCAATTCCTGCCTGGCCAAGCCTGCCTGCGGCATTTAAATTTGGAATCAGCGTCCAGCAAATGTCAGTTGAAGTAATGCGCTTTCCAAGAAGACCAAGGTTTGACATAAGCTCCTTTAGTCCCGGACGGACATTGTTTTCATTTATTGAATTTATTCCGCTGCGCACAAAAAGCCTGTTTTCATTTCTCATCGGCATTATGTCTGCCAAAGCCGCCAAAGCCACAAGCTGCAAGTCGTGCTTTTCTTTTTCTGAATCAGATGGAAAGTTTTTCTTTAAATCCTGCTGGACATAAGTTACAAATATATTGTAGAATCCGCCGATTTCTGTAGGAGCGTGGTCGCCGTACTTTGCGATTTTTGACATTTCCTTTACTCTGGAAAGCGGAAGATTTTTTAGTGAAGGGTAAAGTTTTGCGACTTCTGTTCTTATGTCCGCAATGTTAAACTGCGCGCTGTTTCCGAATGTTAGGTTTAATAAGCGTTCAACGTTGGCTTTGTCCCAGCAAAGAATTATCTGACCTGACAAGTACTGTGGAATCTTCGTGTCGTAAATTGATTTTTCGCCCGGCAAAATATGCTCAACAAGCCTTGAAACTGGAACTAGATTTCTAAGCTTTATGCATTCAATTGCAATCTGCCCGTTCTCTTCTTCATGCGCATTGAGCAAAGCCGCGTCTGCCTTGTACCATTTGCTCTTGCTGAATCTTAACGCCGAAACAACTTTGTACACGACCGCGCAGCCTGAAATCTCTTCAAACGGATAGCCTGAGTCTGAAAGCTTCGCATTTAAAATAATCGCAGGAGAGGGAATGTTTTCTTTTGGATTGTGATGATCCAATACAATTACATCGATTCCAAGAGCCGCCGCGTGCTCAATTTCCGCATTGTTTGAAATTCCGCAGTCAACCGTGATAATAAGCGAGCCGTTCTGCTTTGCAAAATCATCTACAGCCTGAATCGAAAGTCCGTAGGCGTCATCTCCTTCAGGAACCCTGTACTGAACATCGATTCCCAATGAGCAAAGCTCGTCGTAAAGAACAGTTGTCGCTGTTACTCCGTCAACATCCTTGTCGCCGAAAATCAAAACCTTTTCATGCTCTTCCTTCGGACTGTCTTTTTCTGGAACTGCGGCAAGAATTCTATCAACTGCATCTTCCATTGAGTTGAACAGAAATGGATTATGCTGAAACCTTAAGTCATCTTCCATAAAATAAAGAATGTCTTTTCCGCTGGTGATTCCGCGCCGTGCGAAAATACTTGCTGTAAGGCTGTCCAGTGAAAACTTGTTTTTTAGCTTTTCAACTTCTTCCTTTGAAATTGCTTTTTTTACCCACTTTGATGATGACACTATTTTATTTCCTTTAAAACCAATTTCTTTTCTTCTGGCTTTTCTTCGCAAAAATCCAAGGCCGCCTCAAGCTGCTGTTTTCCGCTTTCAAGAGCGTCCGGGCTTTTTCCGTAGACTTCAAGAAGCTTTTCACCTTTCTTTACAAAGTCGCCCTGCCGCCTGCAAAAGATTATTCCAGAGTCCGCGTCCACTTTGTCTGACGACTTGTTTCTGCCCACGCCAAGATTTATGCAGGCGATTCCTGTCTTGTATGCGTCAACTGTTAAAAATCCGTCTTGCTTTGCGAAGAGTTCCGACTTGAACTTGGAGCGGCGTTTTCCCTGTTCGCCTAGAAGCTTGTCTGGATTTCCGCCCTGAGCCTTTACGTTTTCAAGGAATTTGCTTAATGCCTTTCCGCTTTTTACAGCTTCCTTGCACTTGGCTATTCCGTCTTCTGTGTCTTTTGCCACTCCGCCGAAGACAGCCATTCTTGAGGCAAGCGCGTAAGTAAGCTCCATTACGTCGGCAGGGCCTTTTCCTTGCAGGCACTCAAGAGTTTCTTCTATTTCAAGATAGTTTCCCACTTTGAATCCAAGGGGAGAGTCCATTCTGGTTAGAAGCGCGCATGAGCTTTTTCCCATTGCCTGGGCTGTCTTTACAAGGAATGACGCAAGCTGCCCTGCATCCGACTCGCTTTTCATAAACGCGCCTTTTCCGCATTTTACATCAAAAACAAGGGCATCGCTTCCTTCCGCGACTTTTTTTGAAAGAATGCTTGCCGTAATAAGCGGAACACTTTCAACAGTTCCTGTAACATCCCGAAGAGCGTACATTTTCTTGTCAGCCGGAACAATCTTTTCTGTCTGTCCCATCATGGCAAAGCCTGTTTTTTCAATAATCGAAGCGAACTGCTCCTCGTTAAGATTTACGTTGTAGCCTTCTATTGACTCAAGCTTGTCCAAAGTTCCGCCTGTGTGCCCAAGGCCTCTGCCGCTCATCATGGGGATTTTTACGCCAAGAGACGCCACTATAGGAGCAAGCGGTAGGCTGATTTTGTCTCCCACACCGCCAGTGGAATGCTTGTCCACAAAAGGCCCTTTAAGCCCCTTGAGTTTTTCAAGGTCGATTGTGTCGCCGGACCTGAGCATGCAGCCTGTTAAAATTCCTGTCTCCCCGAATGTCATTCCGCTGAAATAAACGGCCATAAGAAAAGCCGACATCTGGTAATCAGGAATTGAACCGTCAACATAGCCGTTTACAAGAAATTCTATTTCCTCTTGCGAAAGCTCCTGTCCTTTTTGGTTTCCAGTTCCACGCTTTTTAATGATTATGTCCGCCGCGCGCATTTTGACCTCCGCTGTTAAGTGTTGTTTGCAGATATTATTATATCCAAAAAAGAAAAAAAAGTCATTTGCCCTGCCTCTGCACAACTACTTGGGCGTCTATGAAATTAAGTTAAGATGAAAGTAAAATTAAGTTAAAAACAAAATGAAATCAAGTTAAAATTAAAACGAAATTAACTTAAAATCGAAATAAAATCAAGTTAAAATCGAAATAAAATCAAGTTAAAATCGAAATAAAATCAAGTTAAAATCAAAATGAAATTAAGTTGATTTTAGGATTGTTTTAACTTGATTTCTGAGTATTTTTAACTTAATATTATATTGTAATAAAATTAATTTCACGGTTTCACAAGCAGTGGAGAATGTCATTGCAGGCAGTATGTAAGAGAGTGGAGGCACTATGATCAGCGTAAAGACAGTAGCTAACAACACAGGACACGGCAAGACCGGGTTCTGCTTTCTAAGCACATCGGACACAGACGCAGGAATTGAGGAAATCGTAAAGGAAATGGTCAGGTATAATTCCACTCTTACCGAGGCGGACACCCGCGCGGCTCTTTCTGTTCTGGATGCGGTTGTGTAGCGGCTTCTTCAGGAAGGGTGCAAGGTGCGGCTTCCCTGGGTGGACTTGCAGCTTGCGGCTCACGGAACTGCCGAATCCATTTCAGAGAAGTTTTATAATAAGAGGGGCGACAACAGGTTTGTCCTCAAGGCTTTGGTCAACAAGAAATTCGAGGCTAAGGCGGTGGAAAAAGTGTTCTACAAGACAAAGTCGTCCGTGGCGGAAATGGATCCTTCGATTTTCCAGGTCTTTTCAATCACTAAGGATGCTTCTTATTCTGGTGAGCGCGTTGTAAAGGCTGGAATGTGCTTTAGAATCTACGGAAAGAACCTTGGCTTTGACTTTGAGGATGAAAAGCAGGGCGTGTTCCTTGCATTGAAAGTCGACAGGAAAAAAGCCGTCAGAATCACAAGCTTTATAAGGCGCACTCAAAGGACAATCGACGCAATCCTGCCGCAGGACATGGAAAAAGGTGTCTATACGGTTTCGTTTGTAAAGAAAAACGGCGAAGGCTCATATCCAGTTGCAAACACAACTGATGAAATAGAAGTGATTGAGTAACTAGGCTGAATGACTTGTTGCCTTGTCATTGCCGCGTTTGACATGGCAATCTATGTACATGGATTCCTGAATTCGCACTGGGAATGACAGTTTGCGCTACAGTATTCCGATTCCGCTTTTTAAGGTTTCAAGCTGCATTCCGCAGGCCTTTTCTATCATGCTGTACAAAAGACGCTTCATGTTGTATACGGATTCTGAGGGAACAAGCAGTTTTCTTACTTGTCCGGGCGGAAGCTCGTTTATTGCGGTAAGGTAGGTGAGCGAGTCAAGGTCGATTCTAAAGTTTCCTTGTGTTCTGTTTTCCGGGGCGAAAGAAATGCAGTCGGCGCAGACAAATCCGTTTTGCCTTTCTATATAAGAGGCGTTATGCTCATGGCTTAAAAGTGAAGAGCCGCAGCCGCAGCAGGTTCTTGGTTCAGGCTGAAGCCCCAAAAGTCCAAGGTATCTCCAGACAAAGCGCAGAATTCCAAGCCGGGCTTCGTTTTCATCCACGCTGTCTATTCCATCAAGAAAGGCGCACAGAAGGACAAAGGCTTTTTCCGTTTCTCCGGCGCACTTTGTCTTTAGCACAAGCTCGCAGGCAAATGATGCCGCCCAGGATTTTAAAAGGCTTGTCCTGAACGAAAGGTGGCAGTTTTGCGCGTCAAAGTCGGTTATTTTTATTGAATTGCGGGATTCGTCGCTGTATATATAGAGAATTCCTGAATAAAACGGCTGGACAAGGGATTTTAGGCGGCTTTTAGGTCCTCCGTAGAGCATTGCGTTGAAAATTCCGTTTTCCGCAGAAATTACTTTTACAAGCCTGTTGTTTTCTCCGGATTCTTTTAGTGAAAGGATTACAGATTTCATTCTCTTGTTCCGCTCTGCCATGCGCCTATAATATCAGCGCGGAAAATGCTTGGCAAGACTTGTGAAAATGCGACGGATTTTCTGCAAAATCAGGGCAGACGCATTATAAATGTATTCAGCATAAAACTGGCTCCCAGACACGGTTTCCTGGTTAAAAATCGCGCAATAACGCGCTACACTCTGATTGTTGCAAAGTAACTATAGAATTGAGCGCTCATGCGGTCGCAACAATCAGAGTATTTTTTCCCTGACTGAAATATTGACATCAGAGTATTTTTAGAATACAATGTTGCCATGTACTTGACGAGAAATTATCAGTTTGCTAGCCTCTATTGCTCTATTGCTCTATTGCTCTATTGCTACAAGCGTACTCTCTTCTAATGTAAATTCTTATAACTCATCTATAAAAAATTCTTTAAATGCGGAATTTGCGTGCCTGTGCGTGCGGACTCCGCATTTTTTGTCTTTGGAGAAAATCCAATGAAAAAAACTTGTCTCTTTATGGCGGCGTTCTGCTGCCTTGTGCCGCTATATACAAAAAAAGCCACGATGCCGGAATGGGTTCAGAGCTACAGGACTGTGTTTCCTGCCTCTGAATATCTTGCGCAGCGCGGAAGCGGAGATACAGCTGAAAAATCAAGAACCGATGCAACCGCCGCACTTTCCCGCTATTTCAAGACAAGTGTGAACGCGAACCTTTCCGTTACAGCGGCAAATTCTACAGAAGAAAAAACTCTTGTTGTGGACGATGTGAACGTGCAGTCGCAAGTGGAGCTTTTTGCACTTGAATACACCGAGCCGTTCTACTACAAGGCGGAAAAAAAGTGGTACTGCGTGGCCTACATGAACCGCAATGACGCGTGGCAGCAGTACAAGCCTCAGATTGAAATAAAGAAGAACAGATTTAACGGTCTCTACAAAAATCTTGAAAATGAGCCGGACTGTTTTTCCAAAGCCGGAATGTGCGGAAAAGTGTGGCGGAGCGCGACAGAGCTTCTGGAAAAGCTTGAGTACGGGAGAATCATAAATCCAAAGGAAGAGGCGGCTTATCAGTACGAGCACGACAAAATCTAAAATGAGTGTCGTTATGGCATTTTGCGTGCGGTCTTTTTGTGTTTGTTTGGAAATAACGGATGTTCGCTCATGCTTATTTCCGATGTTTTACCGTCGTTGGCGGTTGCCTTGAAAAACAGGTTATCTTTATTTAGGAGAAAAACTATGGCTTATACAAAACCACAGGTAATCGCACAGAACGCTTCTAGCGGTTCTTATGCTGCTGGATGTCCTGCAAAAGACAGGGAAAACAATTGCGGTTCTACTGGCTGTCTTAACTGCGAGCGCACAAGATAGTTTGTGCTTTTATGGTAGGGTAAGCCCCGCCATGAAAAATAAGGAGGGCTTTTTTTATTTTTGTGAGGTCTTAATGGTTGTTATGGATAATATTGAGCATTTATTAGAAAAAATAAAAAAAGATGTAAAAGAAATCTATCCCAAAGGCGGATTTTCATGGGAAGATATAAAGAGAAATGTCCTTGAAACTAAATACCAAGAGCTTTCAGATGAAGAAAAAAAATACATTTATGAAATATTACCGAAAAGCCTAGGGTTGTTTTAATCAGTATGCCTATAAATAATTCAATAACCCATATTGAACTTGAAATTTCAAATCCTTGTAATGAACGGTGTCTTCATTGTTACCGTGTTTGTAATAGTACAAGAAAAGGCTTTCTTTCAGCTGCACAAACAAAAAATGTTCTGAAACAAGCAAAAAATCTTGGTGTAAAATCTGTTACTATCACTGGTGGAGAAGCTTTGCTGAACCCAGAATGGCGGGAAATTGTTGAGATTGCAGATGATTTAGATTATCAAACTTTGCTTTTTACAAATGATTCTCTTTTAAATGAAAAAGATATGGATTTTCTTTCCAGTGTAAAAAACTTAAAGGAAGTTCAGATTTCTCTTTATTCGATGGAAGAATCTGTACATGACAGTATAACCGGCTTAAAAGGTTCCTGTGAAAAAACAAAAGATGCAATTAAACTTCTTAGAGAACGAAAGATTCCTCTTTTTGTTAGTTGTCCTGTAATGAAAGAAAATAAATTAGCCGTGTTCGATGTTATGCGCTGGTGCGATGATAACAATATCCCTAGTTGTGCTGATATTTTTATTTTTGGTTCGTCAGATTATTCAAAATCAAATCTTAGCCACCGTCTTTCATGGAAAGAGTTGGAAGATTTTTTCGAAGAAACAATGAAAGATAATGGACGTCTTTCTTATATTTGGGGCAAGGGATACGGAGAGCGTAGGCTGAACGAAATAGAATTTTATAATGGAGCTGCTCATTCTCTTTGCGTTTCTGGCGACGGAACTATTTATCCTGCTATCGGCTGGTATGAACCCTTGGGAAATATTGAAACGGATTCATTAAAAGATATTTTTGAAAATCATCAATTGTTAAAACAACTTAGAACGATACACGCTTCAGATATTGAAGCATGTGAAAACTGTAAAAGCAGTGATTTTTGTGATTTCTGCTTTAGTCCTCATATTACGGCTAATAAAGGTGAACTAAGAAAACTTGATAATGAGTATTGTAAATTTGTAAAAGTAAGAAAGGAGTTTGCTTTTATGAGAGACGTAATAAACTATATTCAGTCCGCTATTGGCAAATCTATTGTAAAAACGGAAAACTTAGATGTTTATTTTATCAAGGATATTGGAAATTTTGTTATTAAGAAAGACTCTATATGTTATGAACATTTTGAAGAAGTTGAAAAAAAAGAAGCAATTTTTGGAATTATAGATTCATTTTGTTATGAAGATGTTATAACAATTGCACCTGTTGTTAATTGTGTATTTGGAAAGAACACGTCTCATATTACAGTGAGAAAAACAGATGCAAATAATTTCGAGTTTTATGGCTCTGATGGCAAAAAACTTTTGGAAAAAAATATTTTCGATGAACTCGAGAAAATATATAACGCTTATAATAATCCACAAAAGCTAATAAAACAATAAGAGGAAAATTAAAAATGCTTTACAGACAGAAAAAAGACACCTACATCCGCAACTACGACGGAGCAGGCTATATCACTTCAACAGGAATTTTTAACGACCGCATGGTAAACGAAAGCGGCACTGTTTTTCTTTGCGCTTTGAGCCGTGAGCCACAGACTTTGGATGAGCTTGCAGACAAAATTCTTCCGCAATTTGTTGGCGTCGATAAAGAAACAGTTAAAAAAGACGCAGAAGAATTTTATGAAACTTTGATTGAAGACGGTTTTATCATAAAAGGCGAAACTAAAGAAGAGCTTGACGCCAAAGACATTGGCTTTACATATAATCAGATTCAACCAAAAACAATCCGCGAGGATTTTACGCCTGCAATTCAGCGTGCAGATACTGATACTCAGGAATTTTTGGAAAAACACTTTAAGGACAAGCCTCATTTAACTTCGTTTCAAATTGAGCTGACTTCACGCTGTAACGAGCGTTGCGTTCACTGTTACATTCCCCACGATTTAAAGCTTTTTGATATTACAGACGAAATGTATTACAGCACTTTGGAGCAGCTTAGCAAAATGGGCGTTTTGTCCGTTACTTTAAGCGGCGGAGAACCGATGTGCCATCCGCATTTTAAGGAATTTCTGCATGCCGCAAAGAAATACGATTTTTATGTGAATATTCTTTCAAACCTTACGTTGCTTGATGATGAAACAGTTCAAATTATTAAAGAAGGAAATGTTTCTTCCGTTCAGGTTTCTCTTTATTCCATGATTCCCGAACATCACGATGCGATTACGACAATAAAGGGCAGCTTTGAAAAGACAAAAAATGCAATCCTTAAATTGATTGAAAATGACATTCCTCTTCATGTAAGCTGTCCGACGATGAAAGGCAACAAAGATGATTATAAGGATGTTATGGAATGGTGTCATCAGCATAAAATACGCAGCCAGACAGATTACATCATGATGGCGGAATTCAATCACGAAACTTCAAATCTTGCAAACCGGCTTTCTGTAGAAGAATGTGGAGAAGTTATTAAACAGATTGCTCTTGGAGATGAGGAATATCAGAAAGAAATTATGGCTCCAGATTTTGTTCAGCGTTGCAATGAAAATTGTTTTAATCCGGAACGTCGTCTTTGTGGAGTTGGAATTTCTTCTTGCTGTATGGTTGCCAACGGAAATATTTATCCATGTGCAGGTTGGCAAGAAATGGTCTTGGGAAATCTAAAAGAAACTCCGTTGCAGGAAATCTGGGACAATTCAGAAAAAATAAAATGGCTACGCGGTTTAAAGATGAAAGATCTTGGTGGTGGAGAGTGCTGCAAATGTGACAAAGCTGCTTTTTGCGCTCCGTGCTTAGTACGAAATGCTAATGAGTCACCTACTGGAGATCCGCTCGAAATAAACCGTCATTTCTGTGCTGTTGCTGCAAAGAACAAGCAGATTGTTCTTGACTGGCGTGAAAAGAAATTAAAGGAACTTAATAAATACAAAACTGAATTCGCCCTGCGAGACAAGGAGAAATAAAATATGGGATTCAATCCAATGGAAAAAATGAAGGCGGCTGCGGCTGCAAAATTGGACGAGGCTAAGGCTTCTGTAAAAAACAAGGCTTCCGAACTTAAGGACAGCGCTCTTGAAAAAGCGAAAGAAGGCGCTTCTGCAGCTGGTGAGGCAATAAAGGCAAAGGCAAGCGATGCTTGGGATGATTTGAAAAACGGACAAAAGCCGGTTGAAGTAAACCATATTACGACGGCTGAAGATTATACCGGCGACCTTGAATGTCCTGTTAGTGTTTGTCTGCTTGATTACTTTGAGCAGATTTATGGTAAAATTGAACCTGAAGAAACTGATGATCCATCAGATTATAGCAGTTATGATAAATCTGATTGCTGTGCAGAATGTGGAACTCCTTTTGTAGTTGCAGGTTCTTATTACGACTACATTATTGAAAGTTTTGACAAAGAGCAGAATGCATTAGTCAAAAAAGACAAAGAAATTAAAGGAAAAAAATTTTGCTGTCACGAATGTGCCAAGAAATTTTTTGAAAAAAAATATCCGGGCTGTTTTGTTACAGAGAATAGAGATGAATACGAAGCCCGACTGATGGCTGGCCGCAAAAAAATCGGACAGGTTTCATTTGGTGACAAGCTTGCTAACAGAGCTGCTGCTCAAATGAAACAGGTTGAGAAACAGAATGAAATCCTGAAAAAGAACCGCGAAGCTATCGCAGAAAGACGGAAGGGCGGTCTTTTGGGTGCGTTGTTTCCGTTCTTAAAGCCGTTTTTGAAAAAATAAGATGGCGGCTCTGCAAGGCGGCTTAAAACACTATGATTTTCACACGCACATCGGGCAGTACTGGAATGTTTTCTATGACTGGCACGATGTGTTCCGCGCGCTCAAAAAAAACGGCGTTGACGGTGCAATCTGCGCTTACTTAACGCCAAAGTTTGATGATGAGCGTGTTGCGGTGGAATTTTTTCATGCGGTTACAGAAGAATGGCGGAAAGCCCTTGCCTTTGCTTCTTCGATTTTTCTTGACGTAAAGCCGCTTTTGTGGGCTGACCCGCTTGTTTTTAAAGCAGGCATAAAAATTGAGGACGCATTTTCTGATTTTGACTTTTATGGAATCGCGCTTCATCCGCGGCTTCATGACTGGGTGAGTGACAGAAAATCTGATTTAACTACTATTATTTTTCAATTTGCGCACAATAATAAAGTCCCGGTTTTTATTCATACTGGAGTCAGCGAGGAAGATAGTCCCTATCTTTTTGAGCCCTGGTTTAAGCAATTCCCTGATGTAGAAGTTCATCTGGCTCATTGTAAGGATTCAGCTCCGATTATTGATTTGTTCACAAAATATAAAAATCTCTTTGGAGATACAGCATTTTGTCCAACTGACAGTTATGGAGAAATCTGTGATGCAGGTTTTAAGAATCGTATGTTTTTTGGAAGCGATTTTCCTATAACACATTTTGTAAACTTAAACGAAAGCGAGCGTGAAAAAAAAGAATTACAGCCATCGTTTAAGGAACTAAAAGATAATTACGAAATGTCTTTAGCAGAAAATGCAATTCTCTTGTCAGGATGAATGATATGTTTATAGGACTGATGTTGATATGAAAAAGAATATTGTAATAAATTCAAATAAATAAGGAGTCGATTTTATGTACGAAGGAAAATTTGGAAACAGAGAATGGGAACAGCAGAGAGGAACAGAGGAAGACCAATGTTATAGAACAAACGAATATTGCATGCTGGAAGAAATAAACTGGCGTAGTGATGAGGATATAGATGAAGAGGCTCTTAATATTTTATTGAGAAAATACTATCAAATGTGGCTCGAAAATGGAATCACAAGAACTTTTACATCAGAAGAACTTAATCAGTATCCTATTGAGAAAGAGAAACTAAATCTTATGCTTATGTATAATGTATGTGTTGAGACATTAGGTAAGTTCTTTAGTAAAACTGTAAATATCCAAAAATATCCAGAGTATTTTATTAAATATTATGAGTTAAAAAACTTATTTGCGATGCTTGGTACTGTAAAGCCAGAATATGAAAAAAAATATGGTTTTAGTTATGATAATTATGGAGAATATGCAAAAGATGTAGAGAAGGATGTTATTGCAACAATAAAGCAAATAGGTAATCCTATTGATTACAAAAAGGTAAAAAGTGGAAGATATGTTAAGCCTGTTGATAATAAGTCGGTTCAAAAAGAAGGAACAGATACAACACGACCAGCTAACAATATAAATCAAAAAAATGAATATCAGAATTCAGCAAGTACAAAAAAACGCTTCTGGAAGGATTGGGGAATTGGAAAAAAGATTTTATTTGTAATTCTTAATCTTTGTACATATTGTATACCAGTTATTCTTTATTTAATTATCAGACTGTTAAAAAAACTTGTGGAAAAAAATAAAGTTGTAGAATAAGATTAATATGAAAATAAGTAAAATATTTAATTTTTTAATCTTCTTTCTCATAATCTCAAACAGCCGTCTTTTCGCAAAAACTCTTATTCTGGAGCGCACTGTAAAAAACGAGGTTGCCGGCTATGACAAGAAAATCTATAAAGAAAATGGTAAGGTTACACTGTATGTAAACGAATTTACAAACGATAAGGACGGCAGCAAGCTTGGTTTTGCTTATGCGATAAAATCTGATACACCACAGACTCCGATTTTTGATGGCTTCCTTGATGGAAGCAAAGAATTAAATTCGGAAGAGGATGGTGGCTGGCTTATTTACTATGAAAAAGGAGAGAGCTTTTATATTGGTTCAATCTGGAAAAACGGTTATAAAACCACTGTTACGGATATAAGCTGCTTTTATGAATTTGATAAGAAAATTGGATATGATATTTATTTTATCTTCTGTTATATAAGAGCTGTAAATCGTAACCTGACTTTTGAAAATGACATTTGTTACACGGATAACTGCCATTTCTGGTGGGATGATAATATAACCGCTTTTTCAATCAGGCTTTCGGAATTTTCTGATTACGAAAAATATTCAAAAAGTCACGGAAACAATCCGCCTTATCCAAACTTCAAAATCTGCCTTTTTCATGACAGCCGTGCAACTGGAGCAAAAATCGCAGAAAACCTCAAAAAAGGTATGTGGAAAACAGAGTCGCGGAATGCACAGCGGCCGGGCAGCGGACCTCCACAGTACGGCGAACTGACCTGCTGGTACGGTGAAGATGGTATGTGTGATAGCATTGAAGAATTTGCAAAGGATTATTACGGAAATTCCACAATGTCACTGGTAATAGATTTTGCGCCTGTAAAGGTGAAGTAAAGGCAAGGAGGCTGTAGTTATGGAAAATCCACAGGAAAAAGATGATGAAATCGTAACATTTTGTGCTGATGGTGAAGTAATCTGGAGAAGCGAAATTGAGGCGATTATGGCCGGAAAACCGATTGAAAAGAAGCAGAGCAGCGAAAAGACGAAAGATGATGCGGCTAATAGGTCGGAAAAATGATGGAGGTTGATTCTATGGATTCTATGGAAAACAATGAAGAAAAGGAAATTCAGAATTCAGCGTTCTTTGATTTTATCCGTGCGGAAAATCCCGAAACTGTATTCAATACGCTTCAAAAAGAAGATGATTATTTTGTTGCGCTTGTTTTTTCATGCATCTCCGAAAGCATGGCAAGTTCTATTTTTGCGAAGTTTGAGCTTGAACGGCAGATAAAGATTCAGGAGCAGATTGCCAAAGGACTCAAAATTTCTGCCTCTGTTATAAAGGCATACGAGGAATCTTTTAAAGAAAGTCTTAAAAATCAGACCGAGGAAGAAAAAAATCATATTGCGGGTGCGGACAAAGCCTGCAAAATCCTGCAGCTTTCAAAAATCTCTGTCCAAAAGGAATTTATGGCTGGGCTTTCAAAGCAGAATGACACACTTGCGGCAAAATTCAAGGAAAAGCTTTTCTTTTTTGATGATATTCCGCTTCTTTCTGACCGCGCGCTCCAATGCGTTTTGCGCGAAATTGATGAAAATATTCTTGCAAAGGCCCTCAAAACAGCCGCTGAGCCGACTTGCGAAAAATTTTACCGCAACATGAGCGAAAAGGCAGCCTCAATGCTCAAAGAGGATATGGAATTTCTTGGCTCTCTCCGCCTGAAAGACGTGCTTGAATGTCAGCAACTTATCGTTAATGTTGTTTTGCGGCTTGAAGAGAAAGGCGAGATTGTGATTGAAAGGCCGGACCGCAGAAGAGGGAACTGAAATCACCCTTGCGGCGAACACGTTCACCAGAGATGGCTGGACGTTCTCCGGCTGGGCGAAAACTTCCGGCGGAAGCATCGTCCACAAGGACGGCAGGAAAATCAAGCTGACAGAAAACCTGACGCTCTACGCCCAATGGACGGAAATCGGAAAGGTCGAGAAGGTCACATTCAGCGCGACAGGCGAGGTTGACCACAACGGAAAAATCACGCTCTCATGCGGAACGGCTGGCGCGACAATCTATTATCTGATCGTCACCGGAACAGACGCTCCGACCGACGAGGAATTCGCGAGATCAAAACAGAAATATTCCGAACCGCTCGCAATCAGCGAAAACGCCGTGGTTGCCTCAGCCGCCGTAAAGGACGGAATGAAGGACAGCGAAACTGCGACCGCCACATTCACCGTGAAAACATACACAGTAACCTTTGAAACCGCACACGGCACTGTGCCGGCAAAAATCGAGGGCTTGAGAAAGGGCGACACGCTTGGTGACAAACTTCAAGAGCTTACGGCGGAAGGCTACAGATTCGACGGCTGTTTTGATGGCGAAACCCAGTTCACCGCCGAAACGGAAATCACTTCAAGCCTGACTTTGACCGCAAAATGGACTAAGACCTACACCATACTGATAATGATCATTTCTGGTGGGATGATAATATAACCGCTTTTACAATAAGACTTTCAGATTTTTCTGCTTATGAATCTTATTCAAAATCTCACGGAAACAATCCTCCTTATCCAAACTTCAAGATCTGCCTTTTTCATAACAGCCGAACGACTGAAATAAAAATTGCGGAAAACCTCAAAAAAGGTATGTGGAAAACTGCATCAAGAAATCCGGGACGAGCAGGTGACGGCCTTCCTCAAAATGGCGAGCTAACCTGCTGGTACAAAGAAGATGACACTTGCAGCGGTATAGAAGAGCATTGTTATTTCAAACCGGAGCGGCTGAGTCTTGTGATAGATTTTGCCCCGGTGACTATTAATATAGATAATTTTCACTTTTTTCTATATATATAATACAATGATATGAAAAAGCTTTTAATTTCATTTTGCGCGTTTTTTATTTCAACTGTATTATTTGCGCAGAACATTACAACTGCCAGTGCCTATTTTAAAAACATCTCAGAATATTACGGCACAATCAAAGATTACTAAGTAGATTTTGAAATCAAAATTGAAAGGCTATGTCCTGAAATAAAGTGGTAAATAGATTTGACGTTTGTCGAAAACGCACTATGTTATAAAGTGTTATGACAGATGCAATTACAAACGAAATCATAAGCAAAATAAAGACCTTACCAAAAGCCGAAGCACGAAAAGCAGCTTTGATAAGTTCATTCTTAATTTAATGGAATACTTGCTGGCATTTGTAATCATTTTGTATGCGATAGGATGGGGCTAAAGTTACATCAGAAAAGTTTCTAATAGATTTTACGTTTATTGGAATTCCTACTATGTTATAATAAGGGGTATAGTAGGAATAAACTAAATTTACAGGGTAAATGTATGAAGAGTTATAATATTTAAACCAGAAATGGGAGTAACTTATGAAAACTTTTTATTCAAATTGCTTTTTTGAAGCTTTGAAAGCCAAACTAAAAGACTGGAAAAATGTAGAAGTAATTTACCTTCCAAAAGAACTAGCGTTTAGAAGTCGTTTCGGGCATTTTCTCTGGAAGAATAAAACAACAAACGATTATTTAGAGCAGCAAGCACAGGCAATTTTCAAGCAATTGTTTGCTATAAAAATCGAAAATGTAACTGATTCTAGTGGAATCCCGTTAGGAGATATCGTTGAAATCATAGATAATCGAGGAAAAACACCTCCATTAACATCAGAGAGAAATCAATTTCCTATTCTTGACGTTGGGGCTCTTAATAGTTTTGGACGAATTATCAATTATAAAAACTGTTCAAAATTTGTTTATGAACACATTTATAATACTTTTTTCCGAGATGGTCATCCTCAAGAAAACGATATCCTCCTTTCAACCGTTGGTAGTTTAGCCCAGATGAAGTTTTTCAAAGGTAATATTGGTTGTATAGCACAGAATGTTGTTGCATTCAGGACTTCAAAATTATCACCAACATACTTATATGAATATCTTAAATTTATAAGAAATGATTTATTGGCTTATGATATTGGTTCAGTTCAGCCAAGTATAAAGGTCACTCATATTATCAAACACTTGATTTATATTCCAACGGACAAGGAATTGAATTCTTTTGATGCCTTTTCAAAATCTTTGACAGAACAAATTTACAATAACGTTTGCGAAAATGAACGTTTGATTTCAATCAGAGATACACTGCTTCCAAAAATAATGTCTGGCAAATTAGATGTAGATTCAGTTCAACTTTAAGCCGCTAAATTATCGTTTACCTTCCCATCACTATATTCTCCGAAAATCAAGCGGAGGATAATTATGAAAAAAACATTTATCGGAGATATTCTGCAAAGTATGATGCCTTACCTAGATAATGCTCAGTTAGAATATCTCAAGCAATCTTTAGAAACAAAACTTCAGAAGTTTGAGATTATAGAATCAAAGAAAAACTGTCATAGAATAGACGAGGATGACAATTCAACCCTTATTTCTTCATTCATTGCTGCAAAACGCATCGAGGGTTGTTCCGAAAAGTCATTAAAATACTAAGAGAACACAATTCAGTGTACTGTAAACAACATTGCAAAGGACATAAAACATCTTACAACAGATGATTTACGACTCTATCTGACAGAATATCAAGAACGGCACAATTCCAGACGCGTTACAATAGATAATATTAGACGAATTTTGTCCAGCTTCTTTTCCTGGCTGGAAGATGAAGGCTATATTTTCAAAAGTCCTATCAGGCGCATTCATAAAGTAAAGACAGATAAAATCATAAAAGAAACATATACTGATGAAGAACTTGAAACTATTCGCGATAACAGCCCTACAATCCGTGACCTTGCAATGATAGATATGCTTGCTTCAACTGGGATGCGTATTGGAGAGATGGTTTTATTGAATAAAGATGATATTAATTTTGCAGAACGGGAATGTAAGGTCCTGGGAAAAGGGAATAAAGAGCGTATTGTCTACTTTGATGCCCGTACAAAACTTCATTTACAACAATATATAGAATCTCGTGCAGATGAAAATGATGCTCTGTTCGTTTCTCTTCGTAGTCCATATGAGCGAATTACAATCGGTGGAATTAAATCCCGTCTACGAAAACTAGGTCAAAACCTGAATATTCATAAAGTACACCCGCATAAATTTCGAAGAACACTTGCAACAATGGCAATTGATAAAGGAATGCCGATAGAACAGCTTCAACGGCTTTTAGGCCATCAGCGGATTGATACAACTCTTCAATATGCGATGGTAAAACAGTCAAATGTAAAGTTGGCTCATAAAAAATACATTGGATAACTTGAAGTCTCAATTTGCGATTCCAAGATTTTGGAAGGCTCGAATTCTTCCCTAAATTATGCTATATTAACATTTGGTTAATAGCATGAGCAATGAAATTACAGCAAAAACAATAGAAGCAAAGATTCTCACAATCAGAAATCAGCAGGTAATGATAGACCGAGACCTGGCAGAACTTTACGGAACAGAAACAAAAGTTCTGAATCAGGCTGTAAAAAGAAATATAGAGCGTTTTCCAGAAGACTTTATGTTTGCTTTGGACAAAGCAGAAAAAGATGAACTGGTCACAAATTGTGACCGGTTCAAAACAATGAAGCATTCCTCCGTAATGCCTTATGCTTTTACAGAACAGGGCGTTGCCATGCTTTCATCGGTTCTAAAAAGCCCGACAGCCGTAGAAGTGAATATTCAGATTATGCGTGCATTTGTCGCAATGCGACACTTTTTGCAAAACAATGCAAAAGTTTTTTCAGAAATCAACACAATTAAAAAGCAGCTTTCAGATACAAATGTTCATCAGAAAGAAACAGACAAAAAGGTTGAAGAGCTTTTTGATTTAATCGACAAATACAACGTAAAAGACACGCAGGGGATTTTCTTCCAGGGACAGATTTTTGATGCGTATGCAAAGTTTGAAAGTTTTATTGCCCAGGCAAAACAGGAAATCATCTTAATTGATAACTATGTTGATTTAAGCATCTTGCAGCGCCTTGCAAAGAAAAAAAAGAACGTTAATGTTGTGATTTATACCGATCCAAAAACAAAATTGACCGCTCAGGATATTCAGCAGTTTAATACCCAATATCCAACTCTTACATTAAATCATACAACAAAAATGCATGACCGATTTTTGATTATTGACCAGAAAACTCTTTATCACATCGGAGCATCTCTAAAAGATTTAGGTAAAAAATGTTTTGCATTTGAAGTGATGGATGCATCGTTGATTGCGCATCTTTTGAAGAATGTGTAGAAAAAGGATAAAAAAGAATGACTGAATGGACGGAATATAGACTTTGTGATATTGTAGAAATCAATCTTGCAGAATCAATAAAAAAAGGAACCATTGCAAAGAAAATTGGAATGGATGTTTTACAGCCATATTGCAGAGCAATTCCATCTTTTTCAGTAGAACCATATTCTGGCGGCTCAAAATTCAAAAATGGCGATACAATCATGGCTCGTATTACACCGTGTTTGGAAAATGGTAAGACAGCAATGGTGAATATCCTTAATGAAAATGAAATCGGATTTGGTTCAACTGAATATATAGTTTTTCGTGCAAAAGAAACAATAACCGATCCATATTTTGTATATTATTTGGTTACAAGCGACACAGTTCGTAATCCTGCCATAAAATCTATGGTAGGTTCTTCTGGAAGGCAAAGGCAGCGTGTTCAAACTGATGTTGTGGCAAATCTTTCTATTAATTTGCCACCTTTAGAAACTCAACAGAAAATTGCGTCTTTATTATCCTCACTTGATGATAAAATTGAGCTAAGGGGATGTCTAATAAGTTCTAAATGTCATTGTCGTACCTGATACTGCGATGTTTGCATAGCAAACTCGGTTAACAATCTCTAAATGATTGCAATATATGCATTTAGATTTTCGGGTCAAGCTCGAAAATGACAAAAAGGATACTTTTGGGACATCCCCTTTCATTTTACTCGTAATGGGCTTCCTGGAGACCTTTATTGCAATTTATGTTTCAAAGGCTTTATTGAGAAAAGTTCAAAAAAAGACATTGAGAAACAAGCAAACTCAGAAATAAAAAGACGGGCTCATTCTTTGGAAAATAAATACGGGCTTAAGCTTGAAATAATGGAAAAAGAACGTATAAACTCATTCGATAGCTGGACAAGTTGGACCTTAATGAGTGATGGAGACGGTTTGCCATCCATTGAAAGCTTCTATGCAAATGGAGGCTCATCAGTTATGGAACCAATTATTCTTGCCACTTGTTACAAGGACTTTGGTAGTCCCTACCAGAAGTTACTAGTTTTTAATAAATCGACTGGTGAATTAAAAACTAAACTTTTACCTAATGAAAAAATTGCAATGTGGCGATGGATAACATGTGAACCTGGAGATTTAAGTGAACGTGAAATTGAAGATTTCAATGCGAAATCTTCAACACTTTAAAACCTTGTTAACTTTACCATACATAGTTAGTTAATATTTAAGCATAACCACTTTATTTCAGGACATAGCCTTTTCTTTTTTTATATTAAAGTTTGTTTTGTCATTGACAAATGGCACAACATATCAGATGGACGTTTGGGGATTTCATGGGTCTGGAGATGTATTATTTGAATAATTGATTTTCTTTAGAAATCGTGAGATTTTCTGCACTAAAACAAAAATATGTGTTATAATCATACTATATGAATACAGACTATAGAAAATTATGGATTCTGCTTATTGAGAAAGGAATTAAAAATAAATCAGATTTAATTCCTTTGGCCGGGATTTCCACAAATGTTCTGGCCAAAATGAATAAAGGTGAATATGTCTCTATGGAAAGCCTGCATAAAATTTGTAAGGCCCTTAAATGTGACATTGGAGATATTGTTACGTTTGAAGAAAAATAAATACAGTGTCAATGAATGATACGATTATGTGATAGAATATTTTAGAAGGTTTTAGATAATGGCAAAATTAAAGATTAAAAACTTTGGCCCAATTCAGAAGGGATTTTCAGAAAACGACGGCTTTTTAGAGATTTCTCCTGTAACAGTAATCTGCGGAAATCAGGCGACTGGTAAGAGTACAATTGCTAAGCTTTATTCTATTTTTTCATGGCTTGAAAAGGCAAATGTAAAGTCTGAACTGGGAATGACAAGCGAAAATATTGATGATTTAGTTTCTCTTTGTAAGCCACACCGTATTGACGAATATTTTAATGAACAAACTGAGATCCATTATATAGGAACAACCAGCGAGTTTATTTATCAAAATGAAAAATTCTCCTCTAAGACCATAGATTTGAATGAGAATCTAATACAATATAAACGTCCAAAGATTATGTATGTTCCAGCAGAACGTAATCTTTTAACTTCTATTGAAGATGCTGAAAATATTAAAAACCTTCCATCAATGCTTTCCATTTTAATGGATGAATATGAAAAGGCAAAAAAAGCATCAAAGTCTGGAGAATTTGATTTACCAATTTCTAATGTAAAACTGATTTATGACAAGAATAGTCTCACAATGAAAGTTGTAACAGACAACAATAGAACTATTTCTATATACAGTGCATCCAGCGGTATACAGTCTGTTACTCCACTTTCTATTGTATCTAAATATATAACAGACGAAGTTTCTTCCAATTTCTTGAAAAATATTCAAAAACTCAGTGCAAATGAACGAAAGCAAATAAAGGAATGGATTAAGAAAGATACAAAAGACGAAGAAAAGAATCAGCTTTTGCTTTCAAGTTTTGACCAGCTTATTTATGGAAAGACTTTGAATGAAAATATTGCAAAAGACATAGAAAAACTTCTTCATTACTTCTTCAACACTTGCTTTATTAATATTGTAGAAGAACCAGAGCAGAACTTATATCCTCAATCTCAAAACAAAGTATTGTACGAACTGCTTGAATGCAAAAATAACAGTGATGAAAACAAACTTCTTATCACAACACACAGTCCATACATTCTTGCTTACCTTACTCAGAGCGCAAAAGCTGCAGAATTATTAGCAAAGGGTGTTCCAGAAAAAGAAATAGAAAAGATTATTCCTGTAAAGGCCGCTGTACCAGGAGAAATGATTCATATTTATGAAACAAAATCAGATGGTTCTATCAAGCTTCTTGAACCGTATGAAAATCTTCCTTCTGATGACAACGAACTTAACAAGGCATTGGAAGAACAGAACGACAGTTTCTCAGATCTTCTTGAACTGGAGGCTAAGTTTTGCAAGTAAATTTTTACGACTATGCCACAACAGTAAACAAAGTAAAAGAATTTGGACTTGTTGATCCAGACGATAAAGAAGGAAAAAAGCCAGCTTTTGTAAGTTATGACAAAAGTACAGATAAATGGAATGCAACAGTAGAATGTAATAACCGAACTGATTATTCCTTTATTGCAGTAGATAATAATATTCCCCTAACAGTAAAAAACAATGGTAAAGATGAAACCGCAAGTTCCTGTGATGCTATGCTATATACTCCAAAAACAGTTTGCTTTATTGAATTGAAAGCTGATAAAAAAGGTAACGACTGGCTTAATCATGGGATGGAACAGCTTACAAACACAATAAGCTTTTTTGGTGATGAACTGGATAAGTACGAAAACAAAAGAGCTTATCTTTGCAATTCCAAAAGACCATTCGTCCCATCAATTCATAAAATTGCTCAGCAGCAGTTTATGCAGAAAAATAAGATTGTGCTTCGTGTTAAGACAGAGATTGAAGAGTTAAAGTAGAAAAGGATAAACAAAAATGAACAAACAGCAGCTTGCATCTAAAATCTGGGAAAGTGCAAACAAAATGCGTTCCAAAATTGAGGCCAACGAATATAAGGATTATATTCTTGGTTTTATTTTCTACAAATTCCTTTCAGACAAAGAAATTGCTTATCTTAAATCACAGGGTATAACCGATTCAGAACTCAAAGAAATAAACGAAAATGACAAAGAAGTAGTAAAAAATATTCAGGATAACTTGGGTTATTTTATTGCTTACGAAAATCTTTTTACAACCTGGATTTCAAAAGGAAAAGACTTCAACATAAAAAATGTCCGCGATGCTCTCTCTGCTTTCAGCCGTCTTATTTCTTCTAATCCGAACCACAAGAAAGTATTCACAAATATTTTCCGTACTTTGGACACTGGTCTTTCAAAACTCGGTGACAGTGCCGGAAGTCAGACAAAGGCTGTGAGTGATCTTCTTAATCTTATTAAAGATATTCCAATGGATGGAAAGCAGGATTACGATGTACTTGGCTTTATTTATGAATATTTAATTTCGATGTTTGCTGCAAATGCCGGAAAGAAAGCAGGAGAATTTTATACACCTCACGAAGTTTCTGTATTGATGGCAGAAATTGTTGCAAATCATATTAAAGATCATAAGCAGGAAACTTTTGAGATTTATGATCCGACCTCTGGTTCAGGTTCTCTTCTTATTACAATTGGTAAGGCGCTTTCAAAGCATATCAACAAAGAAGACAATATTAAATATTATGCTCAGGAACTTATAGAATCTACATACAACCTTACCCGTATGAATCTTGTAATGCGTGGAATTAATCCAAGCAACATCGTAACCAGAAACGGAGACACACTTGAACAGGACTGGCCGTTCTTTGATGAGTCTGATCCGGAAAGCACCTACGATCCGTTGTACGTGGATGCGGTAGTTTCAAATCCGCCGTATTCTCAGCACTGGGACCCGACAAACAAAGGAATTCAGCCTCGTTATGAATATGGTCTTGCACCTGCAAGCAAAGCTGATTATGCATTCTTGCTGCACGATTTGTACCACATTAAGCCGAGCGGAATTATGACTATTGTTTTACCGCATGGAGTATTGTTCCGTGGTAAGGCTGGAAAAAACGGAGCAAAGGGCGAAGATGAATACGAAATCCGTAAGAACCTTATAGAGAATAACAAGATTGATACAATCATCGGACTTCCTGCAAATATTTTCTTTGGTACAGGGATTCCTACAATCATTATGGTTTTAAGACAGAATCGTGATAACAATGATGTTTTAATTATAGATGCATCAAAGCATTTTTCAAAATCAGGTAAACAGAATAAACTGCTTGCAAGTGATATTAAGAGAATTATTGATGTCGTTACAGAACGAAAGAATGTAGAAAAATTCAGTCGTGTAGTCAGCAAGGAAGAAATCCGAAACAACGACTACAACCTTAATATTCCCCGCTATGTAGATTCAAGCGAAGATGCTGAATACTATGATATTTTTGCAACAGTTTCGGGCGGAATTCCGGCTCCAGAAGTAGAAAAGTTTGATACCTATTGGAAAGCATTCCCTAGTTTGAAGGATGAACTTTTTAACAAAGCAAATGATTCATACTATGAATTGAGGATTGAGCAGATAAAAGAAGTTGTGCTCGTCAACAAAAATGTTAAGAATTTTGAAGAAGACTATAAAAAATCCTTTGAAACTCTAAAAGCTTTCTTGAAGTCTGAACTCATAAATAACCTTAAATCTCTTAACGTCAACAAAGAAGAAGACCTTATCGCACAGCAGATTTTTGACCGTCTTCAGAATGTTTCTCTTGTGGACAAATACGAAGCATACCAGAGTCTTGATGACGAATGGCAAAAGATAGCGATTGATTTGGAAATCATTTCAACTGAAGGAATTGAAGCCTGCCGCAAGGTTGAACCGAATCTTGTGATGAAAGGAAAAGACGAAGTTCAGGACGGCTGGAAAGGCAGGATTATGGATTTTGCGCTTGTGCAGAAAATGTATTTTGCCTCAGAACTCCAAAACATTGAAGAACAGAATAGAAAACTTGAAACAAAAATTTCCGCTCTTGCAGAACTGATTCCAGAAATCGAAGAAGGTGAAGAAGAAATAGAGCTTACAGCCGAACAGAAAAAGCAGCAGAAAAAACTGAACGACGAGGCAAAGGCAATCAGAAAAGAGATAGCCAAACTTACAAAGGAGCTGGAAGAAAAAACTATCAAGAAGATAGAAGGTCTTACAGATTCTGAAATAAATGAACTTCTCGAAGAAAAATGGATTTTGCCGCTGTGCACTTCTCTGAATGAAATGCCTTGCAAAGTCGTAGATGATTTTGTAAGTTCACTTACCATAATGACAGAAAAAAATTCTGAAACGCTTTCTTCTATTGGAAACGAAATAAAACAGACTCAAAAAGAACTTTTTGAACTTATGGACGAGCTCACAGGAAATGACTTTGATATAAAAGGTCTTGAGAATCTTAAGGGGATTTTGGCATGAAAGAAACAAAAAATGTTCCGCAGTTAAGATTCTCTGGATTTGATGATGATTGGGAAGTAAAGAAACTGGGAGAAGTTTCTGACCGAGTTACCAGAAAAAATGAAAATCTTGAATCAACTTTACCTTTGACAATCTCTGCTCAATATGGGCTTGTTGACCAGATTACTTTTTTTAATAATCAAGTTGCCAGTACAACAAATTTCAGAAATTATTTTTTAGTAAAGAACGGAGAGTTTGCATACAATAAAAGTTATTCTGCTGGTTATCCGTGGGGTGCGATAAAAAGACTTGATAGATATGAAAAAGGTGTTCTTTCGACTTTGTATATAGTTTTTAAGCCAAAGAACATCAATTCAGATTATTTGCTTTCTTACTATGATACAGACAAGTGGTATAAACAAGTTTCAGAAATTGCTGCAGAAGGAGCAAGAAACCATGGATTATTAAACATTGCTCCAAATGATTTTTTTCAAACAACTTTTGCCGCTCCAATGTCTGAAATCGAGCAGCAGAAAATCGGCACATTTCTTTCTCATGTTGATTCTCTCATCCAGGCAAATACAAAAAAGTTGGAATCTCTCAAAGCCGTAAAAAAATCCCTCCTGCAAAAATGCTTCCCAAAAGCAGGCCAGAAAGTGCCAGAAATGCGGTTTGCGGGCTTCAGCGGGGAGTGGGAAGAAAAGAAACTGGGAGAAATTGCCGTCTTTTCAAAAGGGCATGGATATTCAAAAAATGATTTAATTCCTGATGGAGATCCGATAATTCTATATGGAAGAATGTATACAAACTATGAAACTGTTATTTCAAACATTGATACTTTTGTTCATAAACTAGATAGTTCAGTTTTAAGTAAAGGTGGAGAAATTATTGTACCGGCATCTGGTGAAACAGCGGAGGATATTGCACGAGCTTCTGTCGTAGAAAAAGAAGGTATAATCCTTGGTGGAGATATAAATATAATTTCTCTTCCTAAATCAGTATATGACTCATCTTTTGTAGCTCTTTCGATTTCACATGGAGAATCACAAAAAGAGTTATGCCAAAACGCCCAAGGAAAAACAATAGTTCATTTACATAATGATGATATAAGCAAAATTTCTATATTGTTTCCTTCCTTAACTGAGCAACAAAAAATCGGGCACTTCTTCTCAAAATACGACTATCTCATCAGCGCGCAGCAAAAAGAAATTGATAAACTCAAAGATATAAAAAAATCTCTTTTACAGAAGATGTTCGTGTGAGGGAAAAATGAGTATAAGAATAATCTGCGCAATAATATATGCATTATTAATCAACATTTTTTTCTTCTCAATAATGAGAATCTTTTGTAAAGACCCAGCAATAAAAAAAATATACTGTCTCTTATACACATCTCC
>ERZ1026868.241-NODE-241-length-42140-cov-21.882476_pt1 | contig 42140 bp, 62 predicted proteins | sample MGYA00380164_ERZ1026868 | MGnify/ENA primary metagenome ERZ1026868 (study PRJEB33269, sample SAMEA4719800) | human gut metagenome | biome: human-associated habitat; feature: organic feature; material: feces | place: Cameroon | collected 2013-10 ...
CGTGAGTGGCGCAGCATCTGCCACCGGCGAGAGTGGCGCAGCATCTGCCACCGGCTGGAGGGGCGCAGCATCTGCCACCGGCTGGAGGGGCGCAGCATCTGCCACCGGCGAGAGTGGCGCAGCATCTGCCACCGGCGAGAGTGGCGCAGCATCTGCCACCGGCGTGAGGGGCGCAGCATCTGCCACCGGCGAATACTGTGTGGCTATGACAACCGGCTTTTTTGGCCGCGTTATGGGCGATATCGGCAACGCTATTGTCTGCGTAGAGCGTAGGGATAATGGAGAGATCGCCTCCATCCTTGCTGGCATCGTGGATGGTGAAACGCTGAAACCCGGCGTGTGGTACACCGTTAAGAACGGCCAATGGGTGGAGGTACAGTGATGAACCGATTAAAAGAGAGGCGGCTGGAGCTGGGGATGACGCAGGAGGCGGTCAGCGGCATTCTGAAGCTGGCAGACGCGCGGATGGACGTGAGCATGGTGAGCCGGTTTGAAAACGGCGCATGCTTGCCCACAGAGGAGGTCATGACAGCGCTGGAGGCGGTACTTCGGACAAGCAGGGCGTATTTGTTCGGCGAGGACGAGAAAGCCGACATTCCTTCGCGGACGGCGGAGACGGAGCGGATCGCCGATCTGATCCCCAAGGGGCGCAGGAACGCCATCAGCCGCGAGGATCTGGCGGCAGCGCTGCACACCACCGACCGGAAGATGCGAAAGGCCGTGGCCGAGGCAAAGAAGCAGGGCTTGATGATCTGCAATGACGGGGACGGATACTACCAGAGTGACGAGCTGAGCGACCTGTGGCGGCAATACAGGCGGGAGACGGCGCGGGCTATGTCCATACTCAAGGCGCGGAAGCCTATGCGGGAAGTGCTGAAAGCGGCGGGGAGGCCGGTTTGAGAAGCGTAATGGAATACTGGGAGCCGGAAAGACCGGCAGAACCGAAAGATTACAAGGTTCCGCGCTGCCCGGTTTGCGGCGAGGAAACCGACACCCTGTACAAGAACATATGCGGCGAGACCGTGGGATGCGATGTGTGCATTCGAACGGTGGACGCATGGGAGGAAAAGAAATGAGCTTGAGTTTATACCACATTGACCAGGCGCTGGAGGCGCTGATCGACCCGGAGACGGGTGAGCTGCTGGACTACGATGCTTTTGAGCAGTTGCAGATGGACAGGGATCACAAAATCGAGAACATGGTGTGCTGGTCTAAGAGCCTTGACGCGGAGGCGAAAGCCATCCGGGACGAGGAAAAGGAGTTGGCGGAGCGCCGCCGCACGATGGAGCGCAAGCGTGACCGGCTGCGGGACTATGTTGACCGGGCGCTGGACGGGCATCCCTTCCAGACGGCAAAGTGTTCCGTTACCTACCGCAAGAGCATGGCGGTGGAGATCACCAACATGGAGGAGCTGGTGCAGTGGTGCATGGACAACGGCTATGACGGCAAGGTGACGTATGCCGCGCCCACGGTGGCCAAGAGCGACATCGCGCCGCTGCTGAAAGCCGGTGTTGCGGTGGATGGCGCGGAGATCGCCGAGCGGATGAACATGGGGGTGAAGTGATGGAGAACCTGGCTATCTATAACGTGGTGCGAAGCGTGCCGGACAGCGCCAAAAGGCAGATCGGGGCAGGCCGGTTGAAGGGCAAGACGGACATCAACCCCATGTGGCGGCTGAAGACCCTGACGGAGCAGTTCGGCCCATGCGGTATCGGATGGAAGTACGCTATCACGGACAAGCGGCTGGAACAGGGCGCAAACGGCGAGATGGCCGCGTTTCTGGACATTGACCTGTTTGTGAAGGTGGACGGCGCATGGTCGGAAGCCATACCGGGAACAGGCGGAAGCGCGTTTGTGGCGCGGGAGAAAAGCGGCCTGTACACCTCTGACGAGTGCTTCAAGATGGCACTGACGGACGCTATCTCTGTGGCATGTAAGGCGCTGGGTTTTGGCGCGGACGTGTACTGGGAGGCGGACAGGAGCAAGTACGACAATCCTGCACCTGTAACATACCCCAAAGGCACAGTCATCTGCGAGAGCTGCGGTATTCCCATCAAAGGCGTGACGTGTCAGGGCGTGAGGTATTCCCCGGATGACATCGCAGACAAGTCCATCGACAGATACGGCAAGCGGCTGTGCTGGGGCTGCATGAAGGCGGCCAACGCAGCGGAGAAGAGCCATGAGTGACCTGGTGAATGACATTCGGGACAAGAGCCGGATGTTGGACGTGGCCATTACGGAGCTGAAACGGCGTGGGCAGAAATACGCGGAAACTGAAAAGGCGTACCGCGTAGCTTTGGCCAAGCAGATACTTACAGAGCGTGACAACGGTGTGCCGGTGACGATCATATCCGACATCTGCAAGGGCAAGGCGGAAATTGCCGCGCTGCGGTTTGAAAGAGATTGCGCAGAGGTGGTGTACAAGTCCGCTATGGAAGCCATCAACTCTATGAAACTGCAAATACGGCTGCTGGACAACCAGCTGGACAGAGAGTGGGGTGCGGCGAAATGGGGGCTCTGAACATGCAGCCATGTTGGACATGCAAGAAGTGCTACGGGGATTGCAGCTGGACGAAGAAGAACCCGGAGCCGGTGCCAGGATGGGACGCCACGCCGACGGTAAAATTTCACGGAAGCGGCGGCGGCAAGTACTGCATGCACAGCTACGCCATACATAGCTGCCCGGAATACGAATGGGACGGGACGGTGGTGCGCATTGGAATGTAAGAGATGCTGGCGCTGTGGCGCTAACGGCGCGACAGACCCGCTGGACAGGCACCACATTTTTGGAGCTTATAACCGCGGTAAAAGCGAGAAGTACGGGCTGGTGGTGTATTTGTGCCACAACAAATGCCACATCTTTGGTGAAAAGGCAGTTCATAACAATGCAGAGACAATGTTGAAGCTTCACCGTTTTGGGCAGGTAAAGGCCATGCAGGAGCAGGGCTGGACGGAAGAGGACTTCCGGAAAGAATTCGGAAAAAGTTACTTATAAAAGAAGGATGGGAAAAGAAATGAAACGAATTAAGGTGGATATGCCCGCCATAAAGGAGCACATCAAGAAGAACGGTATGACACAGGCTGATGTATGTAAGCGGATCGGTCGCAGTCCGAATTTCCTGTGTGGTTGTACGGGAGATATGGCCGAATATACATACGATCTGCTAATTCAGGTGCTGGGCGTAGAAGACGGCGCGTTCCAGCAAAGGAAGGAAATGGCAAGCCCGGCGGCAAATAGGGGGGGTGAGCTGTATACGTTGGGGCTTGATGTTTCCCCCGAAATAGTTGTTTTGCACATGTATTTTCAGGGCACGGAAATATGCAAGGCGGCATCTAAAGTGAAGGGAACGCGGGAACTGGATCTGATGCAGGCTATTTCGTATGCGGCGCACATGATGTACAAATTTACAGAACAAAAAGAATTGAACAAGGAGATTTGACATGGTAAACAGAATGATTTTGCAGGGACGGCTCTGTGCGGATCCTGAGATGCGGAGAACCAACAACGGTACGGCGGTGTGCAGCTTCCGCGTTGCGTGGAGCGAGACCATCAAAGACCGGGAGACGAAGCTGTTCCTGAACTGCGTGGCGTGGCAGGGCACGGCAGAGCTGATCTGCAAATACTGGTACAAGGGCAAGGAAATCCTTCTGGAGGGCAAGTTGTCCACCCGCGAATACCAGGACAAGAACGGCAATGACCGCAGCGTTACGGAGATGACAGTCGATCGTGTACACTTCTGCGGCAAGAACGAGGACGGTCATGGTATGTCGCCCCGGACGGACGTCAAGAGCCAGTTCGTGGAGATAGACGAGGACGAAGACCTTGGTTCGCTGCTGCCGTTTTAAAGGGGGTGGCGTGAATGGGCAAGATGCAAGACGAGATCAAGGCATTGCGGCGGCAAAACACGCATTTGCAGAACGTGGTGCAGCGACAGCGGCAGCACCTGGCAGAGCTGACCGGTGCCGTGCAGGATTACAAGAAGGCCATCACGGCGCACTATGTAGCCTGCGCCATTACCTTCGGAGAGAAACGGGAGGACTGCGATACGCTGTGGGGCTGGCATCTGGAGGTGCCCGCCAACCTTGTGAGTAAGGCACTGGAGAACTACACAGGCGATGTGTGGTTGGACAAGGAGCGCGGGGTGTACGTCATAGGCGTATTGCCGAAGGAGTGAGAGGTGGCGCAATGGCAAGAAACTATGCTGCACTCCCCTATGATTATTTAGAGGAGATGGAAGCACTCAACGATGCAGAGTTCGGTCGGCTAACGCGGGCATTGCTGGCATACAGCATGACGGGAGAGCAGATAGCGCTCTGTGGCAATGAGAGATTTTACGCCAAGCGCGTTATGTCTCAGGAGGATCGGTTCAAGAAATTTGAGGCAAGCGGGCCGTGGCACTGGAATTGGAAAGGCGGTATAACGCCACAAAACAAAAGAGACAGAACGTCATATAAGTATAGAGATTGGAGGAAGCGCGTATTTGAACGAGACAACTATACATGTCAAATTTGCGGGTGCAGAGGCGGTGAGTTAAACGCACATCATAAAAAACGGTGGTGCGATTATCCTGATCTGCGATATGACGTTGAAAATGGCATAACTCTGTGTGAGAGCTGTCATCGCTCCGTTCACAAAGAAGGGGGTGGCGCTTAGTGGCTCTTGAGTACATTCCCTTTTATTACAGTTATCGCAAGAAATTAGAAAAACTTTCAGATCAAGAGGTAGGTCGGCTTGTACGGGCTTTGCTGGAATATGGCGAGACCGGAGAGACGGAGGAACTTACGGGACGGGAGTCGATCGCATTTGATTTCATTGCGGACGATATAAACAGGGCGAAAGCAGCGTATGACGAGAGATGCGCGAAGAACCAGCGCAACATAGAAAAACGATATGCAAGGAAGGATGGTACGACCGTATACGATGGTATACGAACGAATACGACCGTATACGAAACGTACCAAACCAAAGACAAAACCAAAACCAAAGGTAATTCACTCACACCGTTAGGTGGGAGTGATATACGCGCGGCGCGCTTCACACCGCCATCCGCTGATGATGTGTCTGCCTATGTGAAGACGCAGGGCTACCACGTCAACGCAGAACGCTTTGTAGCCTTTTACGAGCAAAAGGGATGGATGGTGGGGAAAAACCACATGAAGGACTGGAAAGCCGCTGTGCGGAGCTGGGAGACGAGATGGAAGGAGGAACACGGAGGTGGATGTAACGGCAGTACTGGAGAATCTGCGAAAAAATGGAATATCCCCGGAGAAGTCGTACTTTGAGTGCCCGGACTGCGAGGACAGGGGTTATACGGTCACACGCAGTGCCACCGGGGAGCTTATGACCCGGAGCTGCCCTTGCCAGATACGAAAGGACAACCAGCGGCGCATTGAACGAAGCGGGCTTGCCGGTCTGCTGGAAAGCTGCACGCTGGAGACGTACCAGACGGCGGAGACGTGGCAGAAGCAGGCCAAGCAGATGGCCGAGGCGTATATCACGGGCTGGCGCGGAAAGTGGTTCTATGCCGGGGGGAACCCCGGCAGCGGCAAGACGCACCTGTGCACGGCGATCTGCGGGAAGCTGATGGAGGCAGGCTTGCCGGTGCGGTACATGCAGTGGCGGGCGGACATTCCCTCCATCAAGGCAAAGGTAAACGATGCGGAGCTGTACGCCGATGCTGTGGGGAAACTGAAAACCATCCGCGTGCTTTACATCGACGACTTTCTCAAGGGCAACGTGACGGAGGCCGACCGGAACATTGCGTTTGAAATACTCAACGCACGGTACATAAAGCCGGAGTGCGCCACGATCATCAGCTCCGAGAGGACGATAGGCCAGATATTGGACTGGGACGAGGCGATAGGATCCCGCATTGCGGAGCGGTCAAAGGGCTTTACCATGAGCGTGACGGGCAGTGGGAAGAACTGGAGGCTGAGATGAACGACGGCGCATGGGAGATCGCGTCCGGCAGGCTGTGCGCCGACTGTGTGCGGGCTATGTGGCTGGAGTATATATTTGCCCCAGATCCGTATATCTGGGCGCCCGGAACCTGCGACCGCTGCGGTGAGCGGAAGAAGCAGACCGCAAGGCTGCGGTACACGATGAACAAACGAGGATTGGAGAAGAAAGGACTGGAGAATGGGCCTGAAAAGTGACGACCTGGCGCGGCTTAGTCCTGCGGCGCAGAAGCAGGTCATGGAGAAGATTCGGAAACCGGGGAAGTACAAGGCGCAGAAGACCAAGCGCGGCAAGCTGACCTTTGACAGCAAGAAAGAGGCGGAGCGATACGACGCGCTGGTGCTGCTGCAAAAGGCCGGGGAGATACGTGGGCTGAAATTGCAGGTGCGGTACTGTTTGCAAGAGGCGTACACGACGTTTGATGGCGAACGGGTGAAAAGTATCGACTACATTGCTGACTTCGTGTACGAGCGCAGAACGGCTCCTGACAGCTACGGCCAGCGGTACTGGTTGCCGGTGGTGGAGGACGTGAAGGGGATGCGTACCCGCGAGTATGCCATGAAAGCAAAGCTGTTCCGCAGTAGGTACGGGTTTGCCATCCGGGAGGTGTGACGTGGAGCGCACAAACCAGCCGCTGACGAATGAGGCGGCAAGGAAACTGATGGCGCTGGACGTGCAGGACAAGGAGATACTGACCTACGAAAAGCTGGACGAGTGGTACACCGCATGGGGCGGGCAGTGCTACGTCAGCTTCTCCGGTGGAAAGGACAGCACGGTGCTGGCGTGTCTGGCGGCGCGGTACCTGTCTAGCTTCAGGACACCGCCGTGGGAGCTGAACTTGGTGTTTGTAAACACTGGGTTGGAGTACCCGGAGATACAGAAGTTCGTCAATGAGTACGCTGACTGGCTGCGGAGGGAGTTTCCCCGCGTGACCATCAACCTTTACCGTCTGCGCCCGAAGATGAACATTCGACAGGTTGTGACGAAGTACGGGTACAGCATCATCGGTAAAGACGTAGCGCACCGGATAGAAACCGCGCGGCGTTCACCAGATAGCCGAAGTATGAAGTTATTGCGTGGGGAAGTCTTACGCGCCGATGGGGAAAAGAGTATGTACAACTGTGAAAAGTGGGAGTATTTGCTTTCGGCTCCATTTCTCATATCAGACAAATGCTGTGGAATTATGAAGAAGTCCCCGGCAAAAAGCTATGAGCACCGAGCGGATGCCAAACCCACGACGGCAGCAATGGCGGAGGAAAGTCTTTTGCGGATGCAAAAATGGCGCGAAACTGGCTGCAACGCCTTTGAAGGAAAGCGTCCCTTATCTAAGCCCATGAGTTTCTGGACGGAGCAGGACGTGCTGCGGTTTATCGTGGAGCGCAACCTACCCTACGACAGCGTGTACGGCGACATCGTAGCCAGCGACGGCGAGAACGACTACGGCGCGGCGCTAATCGACTGCAAGCTGCACTGCACGGGATGCCAGAGGACGGGCTGTATGTTCTGCGCGTTCGGTGCGCACCTAGAAAAAGGCGTCAACCGCTTTGAACGCATGAAAGTGACGCACCCGAAGCACTACCAGTTCTGCATCGGCGGTGGGGCATTTGACACGGACGGGCTGTGGAAACCCACGAAAGACGGCCTTGGCTATGCGCGGGTGCTGGACTACATCGGAGTGAGGTATTGACATGGGCAAGCAGCATTTGAGCAGGGACGACCGCATCTTTATGCGTGGCAAGCTGCAAGGCACACGGGAGAACATGGACATGGTGGCAATGGTGCTGATGGACAAATGCGGCTGGCACGTCTTTGAGGAGACACCGGACAGCCGGGACGCCCACAGCATCGCGTATCTGTACGAGTGCCTGGAGAAACTGGCGGAGGAGATAAACGAGGGCCGCATCAAGCGGAAGCACATCAAGGACGTGCTGAAGGACGAGTGCGGCGTGGTGTTTGGAAATTAGGAGGGAACATGACAAGAGACGAGATCGTGACCGCGCTGCGGTGCTGTGCCAGTTTCGATGGCGAATTTGAGTGCAGTAAGGATTGCCCGTTTTTCAGCACGAGCGACGAACTGGGCGACTGCTGCACAAAGAAAAATGTTGCTGCCGCTGACCTGATCGAGAACCAGCAGCGGCACATCGAGGCACTGATGAAAGCCAACGACAGTCTGAAATACGCCATTGCACGGCGGGATAAGCAGATAGAGGACATGAATCAGGGCATGGCACAGCTGGCAAAGGCTGTGGCGGTGAAGGAGGAGATGGACAATGGTTAAGCAGTTTTGTGATATTTGCGGAGAAGAGATTGAAAGCCCAAATGAAGGAAGCATGTTTAAGCTAAAAAAGCGCGAATACAGTTTCACCGAGAGTTGGTGGGAAAGGCTGAACGTCCACAACTGGTGCTGGGCGTGCCTTTGCCACAAGATCAAGGAGGCCCGGGATGGACAGACTGACTAAATACACTGCGGAGTTGAGAAAAAAACTAATTGATCTGCGTGACGAGTTAGAAACTGCTTACGACAGCATTTCGCAGTTGGATGGAGCAATAGTAGTTTGATGGCCGCAAACGAGAAGCTGGCGGCAGACCGCAAGGCACTTATCAACGAGCTATGTCAACACTGCGGGAAGTACAAACAAGCACACGAGGGCGCCTGTGACGGGTGCAGATGGAGGGAAATGTGATGAACAACTTTACTGAAACTGCTGTGGGAAGCACGGGATATGTGGCCGCGCAGGGTTATGCACCGCCGAAGGGGAACACGGTGAATACCAGCGTATATCGCTCCGTAGACAGTTGCGGATACCGCCTGCCATGTGGACTGTGCCTGATGCTGGAAAAGCCGTGCCTCATGCAGCGGGTGACACACAGCGAAGTGACGTGCTCAAACACGAAGGAAGAGTAAATGGATGCTGTGAAGTTTATAGAGGAGCGGAACAGAATGTGCGGCACCATGAGTGAGGTGTGGGGCGTTGATGCGGCGCAAATTGTGAAGAACACCGAAGAATGGGCTGCTGCACACCCGCGCAAGACGCGGCAGAGCGTGTTTCTGGAAAACTTTCCTTATGCAAGGATTGATAGGCAAAGTGTATTGTACGCCTGCCCAGCAGATGTCTATGGATACAACGTGTGCCCGAGGGAAAAAGATACCGCTCCGATAACTTGCTCCGAGTGCCGCCGCGAGTTCTGTATGCAGGAGGTGGAGTGATGGCCGAATTGAAACGCTGCCCTGAGTGCGGTGGAGTTGCAACCGTTATCCATATGTACGATACCTACGATAGAGCAGACTTTGGGTGGGATGCCGGTTGTGGGAGATATAGGGCTGGTGATGGCCTCCACACAAAGAAGATGAAAGTATCTGGTCTGCCCAGCAAAGAAAAAGCAATCGAAGCATGGAATAGGAGGGCTTTCGATGAAAAACGAAGTATGGAAAGATATTAAAGGGTTTGAGGGGTGGTATCAGGTGTCCAGTTTTGGGAATGTTCGTAGGATTGCCCCCGTAAACGGAAGTGTGCGGTGCAAAAATTTAAAACCGTGGGTGAATACGAGAGGATATAGCTATGTGACGCTAAATGTCCATTGCAAAAAGACGGTATTTCGTTTGCATAGATTGGTGGCAGAACATTTTATTGGGGACCCGTTACCAGAAGAAACCGATGTGAATCACAAAGACGGAAACAAACAAAATAACTCTGCGTCAAATCTTGAATGGTGTACAAGAAGAGAGAATATGAAACACGCAATTAGAACAGGCCTATTCTATCCGAGAATAGGCCCGAGGAAGGCAGGCTGACAATGGCTGAATACATAGACAGGGAAGCGTTTAAGAAAAGCGTTGAGGAGCGTTATTGCAAGCCGTGCAAGGCGGAGAAGAAAGACCACAACGGATGCTGGTGTCGTGCCTGTTGGGTTGACGATATGCTCGATGAGGTGGAGTGTTTCCAGCCCGCTGACGTTGCCCCAGTGGTGCGATGTGAGGATTGCAGGTTCTGTGGTTTCTGCGGCGAAGCTACCAACCTTGAAGTGATGGGATTTTACGGTTTTTGCAGCAGAGGCAAGAGAAAGGACGGAGGTGACAACGATGCGGCTGATTGATGCTGATGCTCTGGAAAACAAGTTTGGAATATCCGACGAGGACATTCTTGCACTGGACGAAATTCGACACGCCCCCACAGTAGACGCAGAGGTCGTGGTGCGGTGTAAGGATTGCAAGTACTACAGAGAAAGCCGAGTGCTGGCGCCAAACAAGTTTTGCTTTAGGCTTAATCACCCAACAGAGCCGGGTAAAATCGGGTACAACTTTGGGGACGATGATTTTTGTTCACACGGAGAACGAAAGGCCGGAGGCGTTTATGCAGAAGGGTGACACGATCAAGGCGCGGTTTATGACGCTGCCGAGCGAGTACCCCGGCTCCGGTGCCAACGATGAAAAGAAATTTCCCATCCGTGAGGGTGCTGTGGTATACGTACATCCCAAAGGGCGGTACATCGTGGCGGAGTGCGGAGGGGCGCGAGAGACGTTCTTCCCGGAGGAGGTGCTGACATGAGCGAATTCCCGGAACGGCTGAGAAAGCTGCGGGAGAGAAAGAGACTGAAGCGGTATGTGCTGTCGGAGCGCTGTGGGCTGAATTCGGACGCCATACGCCGGTATGAGCTGGGCACGGCGAAGCCGACGATGGATGCGCTGAAAAGCATAGCGGATGAATTCGGCGTGTCGGTGGACTATCTGATGGGCAGGACGGACTATCCATGCGTGGTAGATATTGCAGAAAAATAATTTTTGAAAATTCCACTTAAAAGTGGAAAAATTGGAAAAACGCACTTTATGATGGAAGATGCAGAGGCGAACTCTGCATCTCCATCTTTTTTCTTTTCCCCCTTCTTTTCCTGATGGGCGGGGCTTCGGCTCCGCCCGGAGGGAGCAACGCACGGAGAACGCACGGAGAACGCACGGAGAGCGAAATATGCCGCAGGCCGATGCCACCCCACATTTCGGGGATCGGAAGGTCGCACCTTCTGGGCGGCACCAATGATCTGCTGGGAGAGCGCCAGCAGCATAATCAAAATAAAGCTCAATGGACCCAGGTGAGGCGAAAGCCGGGTACAGACGTGCCAATGACAAAGGCCAGTGGCGGGAGGCCAGTGCGTCAGACAAGGAAGGAAGTGAGCAAAATGGCAAAGGTAGGATGCCCGAGAAAATACAAAAGCGTCAAGCAAATGCAGGAAGCCATTGACGCTTACTTTGAAAGCTGCAAGGGAGAACCTATTATCGGTGATGATGGGCAGCCCATTATGGACAAATACGGAAACGTCATACTGATCGGGCAGAAGCCGCCAACGATAACAGGGCTTGCATTGGCGTTGGGGTTTACGGGAAGACAAGCGCTGATCGATTATCAGGCGAGGCCTGAGTTTACGGACACGGTTACGCGTGCGAAGTCCATGTGCGAGGAATACGCAGAGGCGCGGCTGTATGACCGTGACGGCGCGAACGGCGCAAAGTTCAGCTTGAGCTGCAATTTCGGGTGGCGCGAGAAAGCGCCGGAGACTGACCGGCAGGAGATCGGCGTGGTGCTGATGCCGGAGGTCAGGGATGAGTAGCGTGGTATGGCGGCCGCAGGAGCGGCAGGCCATATTCATGGCGAGGCCAGAGTATGAGGCGCTGTATGGCGGGGCTGCCGGCGGCGGCAAGAGCGATGCGCTGGTGATAGAGGCGCTGCGTCAGGTGCATATCCCCTGGTATAAGGCGCTGATCCTGCGCAAGACGTTCCCGCAGCTGCGGGAACTGATCGACAAAACACTGAACTACTACCCCCGCGTATACCCCAAAGCCAGATACAACGGCAGCAACCACACATGGCGGTTTCCGTCCGGTGCGCAGATCGTGTTCGGCAGTATGAACAGGCCGCAGGACAAGATACAGTATCAGGGGCAGGCGTATGACTTTATCGCTTTCGATGAGCTGACGCACTTTACGCAGGAGGAGTACGAGTATCTGAAATCCCGTAACCGCCCCAACGGAGCCGGTACGCGGGTGTATATGCGCTCCACGGCCAATCCGGGCGGGATCGGGCATGGCTGGGTGAAGGAGCGGTTTATTACAGCGGCGCCGCCCATGCACACCATCACGGAAACGGCGACGTGGTACACGCCGGACGGCAGGCAGCACACCGGGGAGCAGAAGCGAATCTTCGTGCCGTCCTCGGTGTTTGACAATAAGATACTGATGGAAAACGACCCCATGTACGTGCAGAGGCTGGCCAGCATGCCGGAGGCGGAGCGAAATGCCCTGCTGTACGGAAACTGGGACAGTTTTGAGGGGCAGGTGTTCACGGAGTGGCGCAACGACAGCGAGCACTACATCGACCGGAAGAACACCCATGTGATTGCGCCGTTCCGGGTGCCGGAGGATTGGACGATCTGGTGCGGGATGGACTGGGGCTATTCACGGCCTTTTGCCGTGGGCTGGTTTGCCGTGGACAGGAACAGGCGGATGTACCATATCCGGGAGCTGTACGGCTGCACAGGCACACCCAACAAGGGCGTAATGTGGGAGCCGTCAAGGGTGGCGCAGGAGATACGGAGAATCGAGGACGAGGATCCCAACCTGCGTGGCAGGCAGATACACCGTGTGGGCGACCCGGCTATATGGCAGAGCGACGGCACGGAGAGTGTGGGCGCGCTAATGGAGCGGCAGCGTGTGTACTTCGAGAAGGGCGACCATGCCCGGATCAACGGCAAAATGCAGGTGCACCACCGGCTGGCCTTTGACGAGGACGGAGTGCCCATGCTGTATGTGTTCAATACCTGCAAGCACTTTATACGTACGGTGCCGAACCTGGTATATGACCAGACGGACGTAGAGGACATCGACACCGACGGCGAGGATCACATCTACGACATGTGCCGGTATGTGTGCATGAAGAACCCCATAGGCCCCAGAGACACATACAGGACAGTGGAGCGGCCATACTCCCCGCTGGAGACAGAGGACGAGTACAAGCCCAGCCGGTACGCATTTTATCAAGTATACTGAGGAGGAAGTGCATGGAGAGATTCGGAGTGCCCGGCATAACGGCGCAGGAGCAGGACATGTCGCCGGAGATGGCGGCTATGCTGCTGACAAGGCCGGAGGATGCGCCCATGATCACGGACAAGGACGTGGAGCGCGGCATTGATCTGCTGACAAAGTACAAGGACGGCAAGAGCAATCTGGAAAGCCGCATCGTCAACGATGAGCTGTGGTGGGAGCTGCGGCACTGGGAGGGCATCGGCCAGAGCAAGGCCAAGCGGGTAGACAGAAGCGGCAAGGAGGTCAAGGCTACACCGCCGCAGCCCAAGCCCACGTCGGCATGGCTGTTCAACACCATCCAGAACAAGCACGCAGACGCGATGGACAACTACCCGGAGCCGGTGGTGCTGCCGCGTGAGGAGAGCGACGAGCAGAGCGCAAAGACGCTGAGCCAGATCCTTCCGGTGGTGCAGGAGTACAACCATTTTGAGCAGGTGTATTCCGACAACTGGTGGGAGAAGCTGAAGCACGGCACGGCTGCTTACGGTGTGTTCTGGGACAGCCAGAAGGACAACGGACTGGGTGACATCGAGATCAGGGACATCGACCTGCTGAACCTGTTTTGGGAGCCGGGCATTACGGATATCCAGAAAAGCCGGAATCTGTTCATCGTCGATCTGGTGGACAACGACCTGCTGGACAAGGAATATCCGGAACTGGAGGGCAAGCAGAAGGGCAAGGTCATTGATGTGAAAGAGTACATCTATGACGACAGCGTGGACACCAGCGAAAAGAGCGTGGTGGTGGACTGGTATTACAAGGTCAAGACACCCAGCGGCAGGACGGCGCTGCATTACGTCAAGTTCGTAGGCTCCACCCTGCTGTACGCCAGCCAGAACGACCCGGAATACCGGGAGCGCGGCTTCTACGACCACGGCATGTACCCTGTGGTACTGGACGTGATGTACCCGGAGAAAGGCACACCCATCGGCTTCGGCTATGTGGCGATATGCAAGGATCCGCAGCTGTACATTGACAAGCTCAGCGCCAACATTCTGGAAAACGCGATGATGGCCACCAAGAAACGTTTCTTTGTCAGCGACAGCACGGCTATCAACGAGGAAGAATTTCTAGATTGGAACCGGCCGATGGTACACGTCAATGGCGAGCTGGGGGATCAGCGCGTCAAAGAGATCGTGACACAGCCTCTTTCCGATATCTACGTCACCGTGGCGCAGATGAAGATCGAGGAGATGAAGGACACGGCTGCCAACCGGGACGTAAACTCCGGCGGCACCACCAATGTAACCGCAGCGGCGGCGATTGCGGCCTTGCAGGAGGCGGGCAACAAGGCCAGTCGCGACATGATCGCCGCCAGCTATCGTGCGTATACGCAGATCAACACGCTGTGCGTGGAGCTGATGCGGCAGTTCTACGACGTGAGCCGCAGCTTCCGCATTACCGGCGAAGGAAACGAGTATCAGTTTGTCACCTTCGACAACGCGAGATTGCAGGATCAGGTGACAGGGCTTGACACGCTGGGCAACGAGATGTACCGCCGTCCGGTGTTCGACCTCAAGATCAAGGCGCAGAAGAAAAACCCGTTCAGCCGCATGGAGCAGAACGAGCGGGCAAAGGAGCTGTATTCCCTGGGCTTTTTCGCTCCGGAGAACGCGCAGGCCAGCTTGATCGCGCTGGAGATGATGGACTTTGAGGGCATACAGACGGTGCGTGAGAAGGTCATGCAGGGGCAGACGCTTTTGAACATGGTCATGCAGATGCAGCAGCAGCTTGCCATGATCACGGGCGCTCTGATGCCGCAGGAGGAGACACAGCAGACAGGAGGCAACAACACCGGCGGCGGTCAAACGGAGGCGCACAGCGAACTTGCAAGCGGTATTATGGAGGCGCAGACGCCTATGACCGGGTACGGGCAGGCTTTGGCGCAAAGGAGCGTGCCCAGCGTATGACGGAGGTAACGCTACATTGCGGTGACAGCTGCTCCGTCAGGTGCCGGGGACATGCCACAGGTGCGCCGGATGTATGTGCGGCGGTCAGCTGCCTGCTGTATACAGCGGCGGGCTGGCTGCACAATACGCAGGAGGCGGAGCTTGTGCATGAAAAGCTGGAAAGCGGGGACGCATACCTCAGATGGCACGGCGGGAAGTGGCTGTATGACCTGCTGAAGATAGGTTTTTTGCAGCTGGAAAAGATGGCGCCGGAAAAAATTTCTGTAAAATTTTGAAAATTCCACTTTTAAGTGGAAAAACAGAAAAAATCAATGTTACTGTGGGAGGTGCAGAGGAGAAACTCTGCCCCTCCCCTTTTGTTCTGGGCGGGGTGGCGGCGGTTATGAGACGCTGCCATCCCGCAGGGACAGGGACGCCACACGGGAGCGATATGCCCGCGCATTTTAAGGAGGAACGATATGTACCTTTACGACATGACCCTCTGTCTGTTTGAGGGCGGCGATGGGGCGGCAGCCGCCACCGCACAGGGCGAGACACAGGCAAGCGCTGGTAACACCCGCCAGAGCAAAACGGGCGCGCTGGACAACGTAAAGTACGGCAAGCAGCCGGAAAGCGAGGTACAGCAGGAGCAGCCTGACGCCGGGGCTGAGAAGGTAAAGGACGTGGAATCCACGTCCGACGCGCTGGAAGCCAAGAAAAAAGCTTTCCGTGAGCTGATCAACGGTGAATACAAAGACCTGTACACACAGGAGACGCAGAGAATGATCGACCGGCGCTTCAAGGAGGCGCGGGAGACGGAACAGCGGATGAAGTCCTACCAGCCGGTGCTGGACACGCTGATGGAGCGGTACAACATTCAGGACGGGGACGCAAAGCGGCTGCTGGAGGCCGTGGACAACGATCATGCGTACTGGAGCGAAGCCGCAGAGGAAGCAGGCATGAGCGAAGACCAGTACAAGGAATTTCGAAAGCTGAAGCGGGAGAACGCCGAGCTGCTGAGAAGCCAGCAGGAGCAGCAGCAGAATGATTTCTTCCGTGCGCAGGGCGAGAAGTGGTACAAAGAGGCGGAGGCCATGAAGGGCAACCCCATGTACCAGAGCTTCGACCTGATGCAGGAGCTTCAGAATCCCGACTTCCTGAATCTGCTGAAGGCCGGCACACCGGTGGAGCACGCATACCGTGTTCTGCACTTTGACGAGCTGATGGGCAATGCGGTACAGGCCGCTGCCGCCAGCACGGAGAAAAAGGTGGCCGACAATGTACGGGCGAAGGGCAACCGCCCCGCCGAGAACGGAACCAGCTCCAACAGCGCGTTTGTCACAAAAACCGACCCCTCGAAGCTGACGAGAGCAGACTTTGAGGAGATCGAGCGGAGAGTAGCAAGAGGCGAACGCATTTCCTTCTGATCTACGCTCCGCAGCGATATGCTGAAAGGAGCAAATATGAATACTATTTACAACGATCTGTACCTGATGCCCGTGGTGCTGAACCTGTTTGACGGTTACACCAACACCACACTGGATGCCGGCCTGAGCGACGAGATGAAGACGTATTACAGCATGCGTCTGATCAATCTGGCCGAGCCTGAGCTGATCCACGATCAGTTCGCCCAGAAGCATCCCATCCCCAAGAACAGCGGCAAGACCATCGAGTTCCGCAAGTACGACAGCCTGCCCAAGGCGCTCACTCCCCTGACCGAAGGTGTGACCCCCGCCGGCCAGAAGCTGAGTATGGGCGTGATCACCGCCACCATCAAACAGTACGGCGGCTTCATCGAGCTGTCCGACATCCTGGAGCTGACGGCCATTGACAATAACCTGGTGCAGGCCACCCGCCTGCTGGCGTCTCAGGCTGGCCGCACCGCCGATACCATCACCCGCGAGGTGCTGGCAGGCGGCACCAACGTGGTGTTCTCCGGCGGTAAGACCAACCGCGCCTCTCTGGTGGGCGGCAGCACCACCGAGGCGAACAACTGCTATCTGACCGTGGACGACATCCGCAGAGCTGTCCGTGCACTGAAGGTCATGAACGCGCAGAAGATCAACGGCTACTTTGCCGGTATCATCCATCCGGACGTGGCCTATGACCTGATGAACGACAAGAAGTGGGTGGACGTGAAGACCTATTCCGACCCCGACGGCATCTACGAGGGCGAGATCGGCAAGATCGAGGGCGTCCGTTTCGTGGAGACCACCGAGGCGAAGATCTTCCACGGCGCTGATCTGGCGTCCAACTCCCGCACGCTGAAGGTGTCCGATGCGGTGACGTCCAGCACAACCGTCAAGTTCAGCGGCGGTACCGTAGCGGCGGGCGCACTGGTGGGCCGTATGGTCACCATCGGAAGCAACACCGTTCAGGTGACGGCCAACACCACCAGTCAGATGACCGTGGAAAAGGCCATCTCGGCATCTGCCAACGATGTGATCTATCCCGGCGAGGGCGGCAAGGATGGCCGCGACGTGTACTCCACTCTGATCCTCGGCGCTGACGCCTACGGCGTGACGGAGCTGGAGGGCGGCGGCCTGCAGCACATCGTGAAGCAGCTGGGTTCCTCCGGCACAGCCGACCCGCTGAACCAGCGCGCCACCGCAGGCTGGAAGCTGACCAAGGTGGCCGAGCGTCTGGTGGAGCAGTACATGGTTCGTATCGAATCCGCCTCTACCTTTGAGAGCGGCAGCATGAACTAACCACATAGCGGAGGGGGCGATGTCCCCCTCCGCACGGACAAAAGGAGAAATGAACATGGCAGAGAAGAAACCGAGAACCCCGGAAGACATGGAAAAGGCTCTGGCCGCAGCGAATGAAGCGCTGGAGCAGGCCAGAAAAGAGGCCGAGGAGGCCAAGAGCGCCGCGAAGGAAGCGGAGGCGATGATGAAGGGCATGTCCGCCAAGGACACGGAAGATGACGGCATGGTTTCCTTCTTCGCGTTCAAGGACGATGGGAAGTACAAGGACGACATTGTGGTGGGGCTGAACGGCAAGATCTATCGCATCCAGCGCGGCAAGTATGTCCGCATCCCCAAGGATGTGTATGACATCATCCGGCAGTCTATGGCGCAGGACGCGGCGACGGCGGAGTACCTGGAGAGCAAGAGCCGGGAATACGAGGCCGTTAAGCAGCAGCTGAACTGACAACTGCATACCACCGCGAGACACGAAAAACAGCTGTGACACGGCGCAGCAAGCGCAGGAGGGCGTGATCCTCCCGGCTTGCTGTGCCGTTTTTTCAGCGGAAAGGACACAGGGCATGATAAGGACAATTCCCCTGAAAATCCAGAACGAATATATCACCGGCGACAAGGGCATGATCGGCGCTGCCGGGAGCCACAACGATGTTATTCTCCGCATGGAGTTCTCCGGCATGTGGGACGGCCTGACAAAGATGGTGCAGTTCCGCGATGCGCTGGGGGAGGCCACGGTAGAAGTGCTTCTGACCGCTGACATGCTGGAGGCGGACGACACTAGCGTGTATCTTGTGCCGGTGCCCAACGGGGCGAAAAAGTACGCCGGTGAAATGACACTGTGCATCAAGGGTGCCGCGGTGTCCGCGCAGAAGGAGACACGCGCAACGCTGGCTGTGTACGGTCGATTCACCGTTGCGGAGAGCAAATGGAGCGCCGACGCGGAGACAGAGGCGGATGTACCTGCGACCAACGTGGAGCAGCTGCAAGGGCAGATCGACAACGTGCTTGCCACCATTGTGGACGCGCGAAAGGCGGCGACGGAGGCGGCAAAAAGCGCAGAAGGCGCGGCATTGTCACAGTCCCGTGCACAGACCTCTGAGAAATACGCGGGTGAATATGCACAAGGCGCTGCTGACAGCGCAACAAGCGCGGCAAACAGCGCAACAAGAGCATCGGACAGCGCAGCATCTGCGGCGGAGAGCATCAAGCACGCGCCCCGCATCAACTCCTCCGGCAAGTGGGAACTGTGGGACGCAACGAAGAATGCGTATGTGGCCACGGAATATACAGCCATAGGAGAGGATGGGACACGCGGTCTGGGATGGTATCAGCACAATGTGGGAACCTCACTCGTACAGGCCGTTGTTTGGGATGGTTCGATTATAGCGCCTAAATGGGGCAAGGGAGATTGGCTGTACAACCCAGAAAACGGCAATGTCGGCCTTTGCACCAATCGCACTGATAACGCAGACGGCAGCGGTAGAGCTGACATTAATTACAAGGGCACCCTAAAAGGCGCAGACGGCGTCACGCCCCACATCGGAGACAACGGAAACTGGTACATCGGGGACACTGATACCGGGGTGAAGGCAGCGGGTACCGACTACGTCCTTACCGCCGCCGACAAATCCGAGATCGCCGCGCTTGTGCTGGCGGAAATACCTGACGGAGACGAGGTGGCGTATGGCTAAAGTCGTCGTGACAAAGAGCTTGCTGGACAGCCTTGCTCAGCATATCAACACCAAGGCGGGGACGACCGGCGCAAAGACCATCGCCCAGATGCAGGCGACGGTGGATGGGATCAGCACGAAGATGTCCGTCACATGGCATCAGTGCCCGGAGGCGGTGCGTAACTACCTCGCCAATGTGACCTACGACCCCAGCGATTACAGCAATTCGCAGATTGCCAACTACGCCCCGGCCACGCCTGTCACCTCCAATACAAAGCCCATCGGTAAGACGGTGGGCGGCGTGACGTACTACAACGAGGTACCCAACGTGGAGACGCCGTTTTCAGCGGACAGCGCGGCGGGGACGCTGAAGCCGCTGGATGCCCTGCGGTGGATAAACACGCCCCGTGCGCCCAACGTCCGCGATCTGGGTGGCTGGTCGTGCGACGGCGGCACAATCAAGTACGGGCTGCTGTACCGGGGAGGCGAAGTAACGAGCGAGGACAGAAGCGTGCTGGTGGGGCAGCTGGGCGTCCAGCATGACCTTGACCTGCGCGGGACTGCCGAAGCGAATCTTACGTCATCCCCGTTAGGCAGCGATGTCTATTATACTTGCGCGCCGCAGTATGCGTGGTATGCCCTGACGCCGGTTGAAACATGGGTGATAAACCTGCGGACGGTGTTTGACGCGGTCACGCACGGCGAGCCGGTGTATTTCCACTGTCTTGTTGGTGCCGACCGTACTGGTACACTTGCCTGTGTACTGGAGGCACTGCTGGGCGTTAGCCAAAGCAATATTGACAAGGACTATGAGCTGACGTGCTTTTACACCGGCACGAGCACAGACGCTCTCGCGCGGCGCCGAAATGAATCCGACTGGACAGGGCTTATCAATGCGATCAGCGCATTGCCCGGCAGCACATTTAGGGATAAGGCAGTCAGTTTTGTGGCAAGTCTCGGCTTCACGGCGGCAGAGATCAACGCATTTCGGGCAGCTATGATCGACGGCACGCCGGAGACAGTGACGCCCAGTATCGATACTTACACCGTCTCAAATACGCTGACCAATGCGACCAGTGACAACGCGGCTACGTCGGAGACAGAGTATCAGCCCTACACGGCGAAGATCGCACCCGCCAACGGCTACGTCATCAGCTCCGTGCAGGTCAAAATGGGCGGCGTGGATGTGACCAGTTCTGTTTGGCGAGGTAGGGAGACTGTTCTGACCCGTGGGGTGACGGAAAGCTTAACCAACTGCACCAGCGACAACAGCAAGGTGGCCGTCATTGACGGGCAGAGCTACGCGGCCATGCTGACGGCAGATGCGGGGTATACACTGGAAGGAGCAGCGGTTTCTATTACGATGGGAGGTGCAAACGTGGCAGCATATTACAAGGACGGCGTGATCGCTATTCCGCGCGTGACGGGTGATTTGGTGATCACGGCGACGGCGGTCAAACAAGGGCCGGTTTACACGAATATTTTGGATGATGTCGGTTACGAAGACGGGAAGCGTGTATCGCTGTCCACGGGAGAGCCGAAGGACGCCGCCAATCGCGTTGTTGTCGGTACAGTCTCCGGAGGCATTCCGTGTACGGCAGGAGATGTCATCCGGGTCAAGGGGCTGACTTATCCCGCCGAAAGCGATAGCACGGTTGGCTGCGGTACCTATATCGGTGGGGCGTGGGGCGGCACGAGCAGCGGGAAAGCCACCTATCTTTACGGCTCCGGATTGGAGACCAACTATTTTAAGTACACCATCGACGGCGACCTGCTGACGGTAACCATCAAGGGCGATTCGCTGGGTGCTACGGTAACGGGCATCAGGCTCGGCGGTATCGGCGAGACAGGCGCGGGAATCGTTGTGACAAAGAACGAGGAGATCACATGATGGGCAACACCTGTGTATGCTGCGGGGCGGTAATCCCCGAAGGGCGAATGATATGCTGGGCGTGTGAGAACAGACAGGGCGTAAGGCCGGAAAGGAGAGCGAATGGAACCGTGGGTACAGCAGATTGTCGTACCGCTGGCGGTAGCGGTGCTGACAAGCAGTGGCTTGTGGGCGCTGGTATCGAAGCGGGCGGACAAGAACGATGCGGAGCGGAAGATGCTGGTGGGGCTGGCGCATGACCGCATCATCCATTTGGGCATGGTGTACGTGACACGGGGGTACATCACGCAGGACGAGTACGAAAACCTCAATGACTATCTGTATCAGCCGTATGAAAAGATGGGCGGCAACGGCAGTGCAAAAAGGGTCATGGAGGAAGTAAGAAAGCTGCCCATCAAGCGAGAGGCGTAAAGCCGGAAAGGAAGTAACTATGGACATCAACACTATCGGAGTGGCCACTGTTGCCGCTATCATCGTCATCTGCTATCTGATCGGCATGATCGTGAAGGCCACGGCGCTGGACAGCAAGTGGATTCCCATCATTTGCGGTGTGTGCGGCGGCGTCATTGGTGCGCTGGCACTGGCATTCCACATGCCGGATTTCCCCGCCGAGGACTACTTTACGGCGGTCGCCGTGGGCATTATGTCCGGCCTGACCGCAACAGGCGTCAATCAGATTTTTAAGCAGATGAAGTCTACCAACGACGAGGAGGCTATGTAAATGGCCGCCCCGAAGGTCTACCTGTCCCCCGCTATGCACATGGCAAACCCCTGTGTATATCCGCGGGAGGACGGGCAGCAGTGCTATGAGGCGCTGGAGAACAACGAGTACATCGACATTCTGGAGCCGATCCTGAACCGCTGCGGCATCGCTACCAAGCGCGGCTACCGCAGAACCCCCATGAACAGCGACAACGGCAACGACATCATGAAGCAGAACGTGCGGGAGAGCGACGCGTGGGGTGCGGACGTGCATTACGTCAGCCACACCAACGGCAGCGCCAACGGCAAGGCGCAGGGCTGCCACCCCATGTACTACACCTACTCCAAGAACGGCAAGAAGCTCGGCCAGATTATGGTGAAGTACCGGAAGCAGGTTTACCCGCGCACGGTGAAGCTAGTGGCCAGTTCCAAGTGGTATGAGCTTTACAAGCCCAAGGCCGTCTCCTTCTACGAGGAGCACGTGTTCCACGACAACATGGATGACGCCACGTGGTTCCACACCCACATGAAGGAGATCGCGGAGAGCGCGGCCAAGGGTCTGTGTGAGTATTTCGGTATTCCGTATGTGGAGGAGACGAAGCCTGCGGATCCGGTGGAGCCTATGACCCCCGGCGAGCTGCTTGTGAAGATCATGAACAGCACAGGAACGTGCGGCACGTGGGAGCTGGTGAAGTGAGGTGAGGGCAAATGACCATTACACAGGCCATTTCAAGAGCGGATGAATTGCGGCTGAATACCATCAGCCACGACCAGAAGGTGGAGTGGGTGACAGGCATTGACCGGCAGTTTGCGGAGCGGTTGGATCATGAGATGCCGGAATACAACTGGCCTGCGGAGGACGATACGCTGCTGCTGCCTGCGCCCCACGACTGGGTGTATGTGGTGTATCTGTGCGGCCAGATCGACTATTATAACAACGAGACGACGCTGTATGCCAACGACAAGGCGGTGTATGATGCGGCGCTCAACGAGGCGCTGGGCTGGTGGCGGAGAAATCATTGCCCCGATGACAGCGGGAATGTGCAGGTGATGTGATGCGTTTGCCGGAGCTTCCCTATGCGCTGCGCCCGAACAAAATAGAAACGGTGCAGATGCGCGGAATCAACTGGTCTGATAAGCTGGCGGACGGCGATCTGCGGGACAGCCTGAACCTGTCCGCCAGACGGTGGCCGTATATCACCACGCGGAAAGGCCGGGTAAAGCAGACCGCGTATCAGAACGCCACGGCGCTGACGTCGTGGGACAAGCTGGTGGCGGTGCAGGGCACTTCCCTTCTGTACGACGGGCAGGTGGTCGGCACGGTGACGGCGGGCAAAAAGCAGTTTGCCGTGGTCAACACTAAAATGGTGATATGGCCGGACAAGGTATATCTGGACATTAAGGATCAGCAGGTAAAGCCGCTGGCGGCGGAGCTGGCGGGCAGCAAGGCCACGTTTGCCACAAACAAAATAACTGTGAACGGCTGGGCGGACTTGACCACGAAGTTCAAGGTGGGTGATGGCGTGACACTTTCCGGCTGCACCTCCAAGACGGAGAACAACAAGGATTTTGTCATTAAGGCGGTCACTTCCAACACGATCACGGTGGCAGACAACACGTTTGTGGCGGTGAACGAAGCAAGCACATCCATTAAGCTGGAGCGGAAGATACCCGACCTCGACTTTATATGCGAGAGTGAGAACCGGCTGTGGGGCTGTGACAGCGATACGCAGACCATTTATGCCAGCGCCCTGGGCGATCCCACCAACTTCTACGTGTATGAGGGCTTGAGCACAGACGCGTATACGCTGGCGGTGGGCACAGAGGGCAAATTTACCGGGTGCTGCAAGCTGAGCTCGTCCGTGCTGTTCTGGAAGGAGACGAAGCTGCACAAGATGCTGGGCAGCTATCCCGCCGAGTACGCCATGTACACATACGAGATGGAGGGCTTGCAGGACGGGTGCCAGAAAAGCCAGCAGGTCATCAACGATACGCTGTTTTACAAGGGACACCACGGCGTGTACGCCTACTCCGGTGGAACGCCCACGTTGATCAGCGACAACTTCGGCGAAAAGGAATTCACCAATGCGATAGCGGGCAACGACGGCGACAGCTACTATCTCAGCGTGAAGGACGGCGCAGCGCACAAACTGATGGTATATGAGACAAAGACCGGTATATGGGTGCTGGAGGATGGCACGGAGGCGGTGGACTTCGCCCGGATCGGGAAGGATCTCTATATGCTGGACGGCAGCGGAGACGTGTACCTGCTGGACGGATCGCCGACGCCGAAGGATCAGCGGTGGGTGGCGCAGTTCACGCCCATGTACGAGACGATTGACGGGAAGAAAACGTACTCCAAACTGCTGGTGCGCCTTGAATTGCCTGCCGGAAGCCACGTAATTGCAAAGGCACGATTTGACGGCAAGTCATGGCAGGAGTGCGGCAGAGTGGCCGGTCGGGACTACAACGTGACCGCCATGCGCATTGCCACAAACCGATGTGACAAGTTCGAGCTGCGGCTTGAGGGTGAGGGAGAATGTACCATTCTGGGTATTTCCCGCGAGTTCATTATAGGGAGTGATGTGAAATGATCGTTTTCCCTGAAAGCCTGAACGAGCTGCCGAAGGGCAACCCGGAGGAAGCGCTGCGCATGGTGGAGCAGTACATCAAATACATGTGTCAGCGCACAGACTGGGCGCTGGGCAACGTGACAAAGAACGTCAGCAAGGCGGGCGTTTCCAATGCGGAAATGTACATTCTTCTGACAGCCTTACAGAACACCGTTTCCGCCCTGCAAAGCACGGTAAACAGTCACACTTCCAGCCTATCGGCACTAAGCCAAACTGTGAACACGCTGGGTAACGATTACGCGGCGCTGGCCGGGAGAGTGACCACGCTGGAGAATAACTACACGGCGCTGGAACAGAGAGTGTCGGCGCTGGAGAACGCAAACACGGAGGTGTAACATGGCAACAAGAAAGAAGTATGACAGTGGCATTATTGGCTCCGGCAAACCGGGCGTATCGAACAGCGGCAGTTCGATGGCGAATAACGTAAACAGGTTTTTTGACGGCGTAAATAACGCTGGGCGCAATGTTACAAGCGGAGCGTCAAAAATACTCGACACCATCATCAAAAATGCGGCTGGCGGTTTGGCGGCTGGCAAATCGCCGTATGACGTGGCCGATAGCATTCAGGGCGGCGGAGCAAGCTACACGCCGCCGTCTACCTCCACAAGCAAAAAAAACACGCAGACAATGACTATGCCCACAAGCGTCGGTGATATGCCCACATACGACAGCCAGTACATGGATCAGCTGAACGCCCTGGCGCGGCAGCTGACCAGCATGAACTACGACGACTGGACAAAGGGCAGCCAGTACCAGGCATTGGCTGACCGGTACGGAGCCAGCGGCAGGATGAGCATGCAGGACGTGCTGGGACAGGTGGCCAGCAGAACCGGCGGGCTTGCGTCCTCCTACGCCACTACAGCGGCGCAGCAGCAGTATAACCAGTACATGGCGCAGCTGGAGGAGGTGGCACGGCAGCTGTATTCTCAGGAGCGCGGCGACCTGATGGACAACGCCAGCCTGTACCGCAATCTTGCCAACGATGAGTACGACCGGTACCGCGACAGCCTGTCCGACTACAACGCGAGACTGAAGGCGGCACAGAGCGCGGCGCGAAGCGTGTATGGCGGCACGAGCTATAACAGCGGGAAAACGTACAACAGAAATGTGATCGGAACAGGTAGCTCGTCCAAAGGCGAAACAGGAAATTCCTATAGCTCGTCCTTTTCTGACATCAAACGCACAATCAGCGGCAAACTTTCCGCCGGCAACATGTCTGGCGCAAGCCAGCTTGTAGAATCCGTGTGGGACGACCTGACGCCGAAGCAAAAGCAAGAAATCCGTAAAATGGGATTTAACGTGACCGAATAGGAGGGCGCATGAAAGTTACCTACGTTGGGAACACCGCAAAAAAAGAACGAGGTATTGATGTAACATACACCGGTGGGTCGGCGCAAAAAAGCGGGCGCGTAAAAGCTACTTATGTGGGCGGTGCGCAGAGCAAGGCCACTTATGATGCGGAGGCAAAAACCAGAGAGACGCGGCGGACCGCGGCGGAAACGCAGCAATCTACCGGGCGCGAGGTGGGCGACATTTCCGCGCAGCAGAGGCAGGAAAAGCAAGACGCGGAACAGGGCTTTTTCAGCCGAGCGGGGAAAACAGTTTCCGGTGGTCTGAAAGGAAGCCTTGCCGGGAATATGGATGCTATGGGCGTGGCGTATCAGGCCGGACAGGGCGGCAGAACGCAGCGCAACACCGCCGCGCTCAAGGACGCGCAGTGGGCGGTTGCCAGAGCCAAATACGCATACGATCAGGCAAAATCTCCGGCAAGTGCTGCGGAACTGGATAATGCGCTGAAACAAATGAAAGCATACGCAACGGTGCTTGGAACCGGCGTATATGATCAGGCGCTGAAAGCGGCTTATGCCGCGTCCAGTCAAATGGGCACCGCTGACCTGAACAAGCTGTATGAAAGTCTGGGCAAGGTAAATGTGAACCCGACCACCGGCGTACAGCAAAAAGCAACGGAAGCCGCCCGCGATTTGGCGATGCAGGTACAGCAAAGCGGGAGCCGCGATATTGAAGCTGCCAAGGAGGGCGTGGGTACTTTCGGCCAGATGGTGATAGACGCCGGTGCGTCTATGGCGCAAATGGGCGGTGATTTGGCTGTTAACGCCCTGCTGGGTACACCGGGTAGCATGATACCGTTTGCAACGAGAGCGTTCGGCGGAGCGACCATGCAAGCCCGCGAGGGCGGTGGTGATCTTAAACAGCAGATCGCATACGGTGCGGCGCAGGCCGGTAAGGAAGTTTTGACAGAAAAGATGTTCAATATGGCCTTGCCGTTTGCTAAAGCATATGGCGGTGGTGCCCTTGACGATGTAACGCAGCGTGCTATACAGACGGCCGTGGAAAAGCTTGGAAAAACGGCGGCTGGCAAGCGTGCACTGAATGCGGCATTACAGTTGACGGCATCCGGCGTTGGCGAGGGATTAGAAGAACTGATCGGCGATTGGATGGAGTGGCAGATGCCACGCATCTATGGCGGTGACGTAGACACTGCCGGTGAGACGCTGGCCAACTCTCTGTATGATTTTGTGGTGGGCGGAATGGCCGGTGTAGCGGGTAGTGTAATCTCCCCCGACACATATAGCTATGGCCGTTATGCGGCAGACGTGCGGCAGAACACCGCGCCGGAGATGGACAGCAAGGCGGCACAGGCTGTGGACGCTGTGACGCGGGGCGAGAGCATCACCGGCAATCAGGCGGCGGCTATTGCCAAAAATCCTGTGGCCGTGGAAACGCTGGAGGCCAACACCGGCGTGAAGCTGAACACACAGCAGCCCATCAGCCAGCTGAAACGCGACATTGCCGCCCTTGCAAGCCGCGACACGACGCAGGCGCAGTCGCAGGGCACCACGGCTACCCCCGTTACGCAGAGACGCGCACAGAAGCCCACAGGCGGCTTTCTGGAGGCCGGGCAGAAAGCGTATCAGGAGATGAGCCGGACGGCGGAGGACGTGCCCACCCTGTACGCAGGATTTTCCAGCGTGTACAATGCCGGACTGAACGGCATTGAAGCAAGCAAGGCGAAGGGCGCGTATGCGGCCATGCTGACACCGGAGCAGAGATACGCGGCGTACAATGCCGGGCTGGAGGACGCAGCGGCACAGGTGGCGCGGGAGAACGCGGAGGTCAGGAGCGTGACCACCACGGCGGGCGCCGGTCTGGCGGATAACGTCTATTCCCGCGCGGTCATCGCCAAAAGCAAGCGCACGGCGGCCACGCTGAACGCGATGGGCAAAAAGCTGGGTGTGCGTATCGAGTTCGTGGACAGCGTTATGGACGGGCAGGCCAACGGCCAGTACATCAGAGATAAGAACCTGATCCAGATCGCCGTAGACAGCGACAAGCCCTATCTGAACGTAGCCGCGCACGAGGTCACACACCGGATGCAGGACCTCTCCCCTGCTGAATACAGAAAATTCCGCCAGGCGGCTATTGAGCACCGTATGCGCGAAAAGGGCATAGACGAAATGGCCGAGGTCGTGGAGTGGTACAGGGAAAAGGCGGAGAGTTCCGGCGTTACGCTGACGCAGGACGAGGTGATGGACGAGATCGCGGCAGATTTTGCCGGGAACATGATGGAGAATCCCGACCTGTTCCGTGAGTTTTCCCAGAGCAACCGCACGGCAGCGCAAAAGCTGCTGGACAGCCTGAAGGAGTTCATTGCAAAGGTCAAGTCTATCTTCACCGGCAAGGCCAGAGACGCAGCGGCGCAGGAGGCATACGGCAAGGACTTTGCGGAGCTGGAGGCGGTGGCGCAGAAGTGGCAGGCGGCCTTTGACGCGGCGGAGCAGCAGGCGGAGAAAGCAAAAACCGCCGCCGGTGAGGGCGACGGTGCAAAGTATCAGATCAAGCAGTTCCCCAATGGCATGAAATACGTTCAGGCGGACAGACAAGTGTTATTTGGCAACGACCCCCAGGCGTGGAGTGAACAGCTGGAAAACTATATCAACGGTAAAATCCGCAATCACGAAGATGTTCGCCTGATTGCCGAGGACGGCGATGTTCTGCTCCTGACAAGTAAATCTGCTGGGAAGCTGAGTAGCATTTACGACAACAATGGTCGAACGCTGGATGAAAAAGCATTTGAACGTAAAGCAAATGCGGCTGCTCACATCGACGAACTCATTAAGGTTTCTGCGCGCGGAGGAAAGACTGTTCTTGACTTTGGTGGGCGCCACGGTGACATGGCGAAAGACGGCTGGAACTATCGAACGGCATATTTCATGGATTTTGATGGAAAGTATTATCGAACGCGCATTTCCGTTGCGCTGGGTAAGGATGGGAGCCTTGTCTACAATATCGGGGAAATGCAAGAAAGAAGCACTCCCCAAATTAACGGCTCTTCCGGAAACTCCGGCGCTCAGTGGGGGAATGCTTCTGTTAATAGTATATCCACCGATGGAGAAAATGTCAAGCCGAAGTTTTCACTGAAAGCGCCTGTGGAGGAAACAAAAAACCTTCTGGCGCTGCATAACCTGACAGAGAAGAACCTGCTGGATGCCGCAAAGCTGGGCGGACTTCCCATGCCGAGTATTGCCATCGTAAAGGCGGACGAAGGCCACGGCGAGTACGGCGACATTTCGTTTGTGTTCAGCAAGGATACAATCGACCCGCAGCTGTTCCGCAGCAACAAGGTATACGGTTACGACGCATGGACACCAACTGCCCCGCAAATTGAGTACGAGGTAAATGAAAAATCCGCCAAGAAAATCCACGACCTGTTTTACCGTATGGAGCGGTCGAAAGGCAGGAGCTTTGCAGATCCCTTATATTCCGCGGCAAACACGCTGGAGGACGAGTTGAACCGGAAGGGCGGCGTAGATAAAGTTGTCGGAGCTATGCGCGACGACCCGCGCGTGATGAACATTTATCTGGAAGATACCGGGCGGGGTGCGGTAGAAAACGTAATGAAGCGCGAAGTCACACGCATGGACGACAACCAGCAGGAAATGGCATCGTTCCTGATCCGCGAATTGGGGGAGAGCACTGTAAACGATTTTCGCGCGAAGGGCGGCGAGTCGCCTATTGCGGCAAGAAAACTGTGGTACAAGGAACACGGCGAAGCGTTGAACGCCGCGCTGCAAAAATACTACGAAAAACTGGGGCTGCCTGCAAAGGATGCGGCTGATGTGGTAAATGCAGAAACCGTTGCGGCAAAGATGCGGTATATGTTGGATACGCGGAAATATCTGGCTGGTAACACGGAGACTGTAACGGAGGAAGTGGACAGGGACGCCACCAACAAAGCTATCCGCGACAAGGTAAATCAGAAGGAGTACGAGCAATGGCTGGATAATCTGTTTGACGGTGTTGTAAAAAACGAGGGCATTTACAACGGTAAGGACTACTATACATCCTCCGGCAATCGCAGAAGTTTTTCTGCAACGCACTATGAGATCACGCTGGAAAACATTGTTAAAGCGATGAAGCAAGGCGATCAGAAGGGTGCCAACACATTCTTTGGTGGCCAGGCAATTTGGGGTGTTGCGTCAAAGGATTACGGCTCTATTGACGAGATCAAGGCCGACTCCGGGCGGCTGCAGAAAATGACCGAGGAAGAATACAGCGCTATTCGGCAGAAGTATTCCGAACGCCTTGCGGAGCTGACTAACGAGATCAAGGATCCTGCAGCAAGGAATGAGTTTATCGCATCGGACGATGCAGCGTCGGCTATTGTAGAGACGCTGCGTACAAAACGGACGGTGGCGGGAATTGATAAAGAGCTGCGGACATACCCCACGCTGCAAATCAAACCGGATACGGCGGAAAAAGTGCTCCAGCTGTATGAAGACATTTCCAATATGCCGACCGGGTATTTCGAGGCGAAGCCGCAAAGAGCCGTAGGATTTGATGAGGTGTTGGCGGCGGTCATCCCTAACGACGCCAGCGCGGAGGTAAAGGCAGCGCTGGAAAACGCCGGTGTGCGGATGATCGAATACACAAGCGGAGACGAAAAAGCGCGTCTGGATGCCGTGAACAGCGTAGAGGGCGCCAGATTTCAGCTGCGGGAGACACAGAGTCTCCCCGATGAGCTGGAGGATCTGCGCGATACCTATATTCGCAGATACGGCGAAATCCCAGAGGGCGAAAATGCCACACGGCAGGTACGGCTCCCCCGCAGAACCAGCGACAAGGAAAAGGTGTCGCAGACGGTACGCACGATACTTGAGGCAAACGCCACGCCGGATGAGATCGTACCCACCATCGAGGAGCTGGCCTTACGCGGAGAGTACTCCTATGAGACATATTCTGACAAGCAGGCCATTTCTGACGCAGAGGCAAAAATCAAGGACGTGGGCTGGGCGCAAGCGCTTACCTCGTGGACAGACAACGTGCGCAGGGGCAATGTGTCCAAGGAAAACACGGCGATGGGCTGGGCGCTGTATAATAACGCAGCCAACAGCGGAGACACTGCCACAGCGCTAACCATACTGAACAATATGGTGGAGCACCAGCGCAGCGCGGCACAAGCCCTGCAAGCCACGCGCATACTGAAAAAGCTCAGCCCGGAGACACAGCTGTATCAGGTACAGCGCAGCGTAAAGAATTTGCAGGAGGAGATCAACAAACGGTACGGGGATAAAAAGTCTCCTGAGCTCAAGATCGATCAGGAGCTGGCGGAGCGGTTTTTGCGTGCGAAAGACCAGACGGAGCGGGATAACGCTTTGACCGACATCTACCGCGACATTGGCCGTCAAATGCCCTCCCGGTTCATTGACAAATGGAATGCGTGGCGGTATTTGGCTATGCTGGGCAATGCGCGGACACACATCCGAAACATTGTCGGCAACGCCGGGTTTGCCCCTGTTGTAGCGGTAAAAAATGCCATCGCCACAGGCATCGAGGCGGGCGTGAACAAGGTTTCAGGAGGCAAGCTGAGCCGCAGCAAGGCATTTGTCTCCGGGAAAGGCGGGAAAACGCTGTTCAATGCTGCTGCCGCGGACTTTGATAAAATTCAGGACGTGGCAATGGGCGGCGGGAAATACAGTGAGTTTGCCAATGCCAATAAAGCGATCGAGGAAGGGCGCGTCATTTTCCGAAGCAAGGTGCCGGGGCTCAAGCAGGTAAGCAAGGGACTGGAAAAAGCGAGAAGATTTAACAGCGCCGCCCTCGAAACGGAGGATATGTGGTTTTCCAAGCCGCATTACGCATACGCTATGGCGCAGTACTGCAAGGCGAATGGCATTACCGCCGAAATGATCGCTGAGGGCAAGGGCATAGAAAAAGCGCGAAAGTACGCCATTAAAGAAGCGCAAAAGGCCACATACCGCGACACCAACGCCTTTTCGCAGTTTGTCAGTGAGATCGGCAGGCGGCGCGGCAGCAAGACTGGCGTGGAAAAAATCGCCACCGGCATTATTGAGGGCATCCTCCCGTTCCGCAAAACTCCCGCCAACATTCTTATGCGCGGTGTGGAATACAGCCCCCTCGGGCTTGCAAACGGCATTAAACAGGCGTTGTGGGACGTGAGAACCGGGAAGAAAACAGGAGCAGAGGCCATTGATTCCATTTCTGCCGGTCTTACCGGCACCGGCCTGCTGGGGCTTGGCGTATATCTTGCGTCGCAGGCGCTTTTGCGCGGGCACGGCGGTGATGACGACGACAAGCGCGAGTTTGAAGATCTGCAAGGCCATCAGACGTACTCGCTGGAACTGCCGGACGGCACAAGTATTACGCTGGACTGGCTGGCGCCTGAGTGCCTGCCGCTGTTTATCGGTGTAAACCTGTGGGAGGAGACAAACGGCGGGAAGGAATCGCTGACGCTTTCTGAGCTGCTTACAGCCATTTCCAATGTGTCGGAGCCGTTGCTCGAAATGAGCTGTCTGCAAAGCCTGAACGCCATTTTTGACGTTGTAGGTTATGCAAAGAGTGATGGTATCGCAGCGCTGCCCAAGGCGATTGCCAGCGCTTCCACCAGCTACCTGACACAGGCGCTCCCTACACTGCTGGGACAGGCAGAGCGCACCGGAGAGGGCAAGCGCTACACAACGTACACCAACAAGAACAACAAGTACCTCACGCCTGATATGCAGTATGCTGTGGGCAAAGCCAGCGCGAGGATCCCCGGCTGGGATTACAACCAGATACCGTATATCGACGCATGGGGCAGAACAGAGTTGACGGGGAAGCCGGGAGAACGCGCGTTCAACAACTTCCTCAATCCTGCCTATACATCCAAGATCGACGAAAGCCCGATGGAAAAGGAGCTCATGCGGTTGTACAATGCCACCGGTGAAGCTGTATTCCCCAGCAGAGCCAGCAAGAACCTTACTGTCAATGGAGAGGCAGTCACTCTCGGTGCCGACGATTACGTGAAGTATGCCCAGCAAAAGGGGCAGGGCGCGTATAAGCGGCTTGCGGAGCTTACCAAAGATTCGGAGTACAGAAAGCTGAACAACGCGGACAAGGCACAGTGCGTGGACTACGTTTATAAGCTGTCTGACCAGTTGGCGAAGTCAAGCGTCAGCAAGTATGAGCCGGATTCGTGGGTGACAAAGGCCGTAGCCGCCGAGAAAAAGGGCATCAGCATTACCGACTTTGTTATCGCAAGAACAAAGGCAAGCGGCGTGGAATCCCTGAAGGACAAGGACGGTGAAACCATCAAGAACAGCAAGAGCCTGTTGATCATGGAGCAAATCTACTCCATTGAGGGGCTGACCAGCTCGCAGCGGGTAGTCTTGTTCGAGGCTATGGGCGTCAGCGAGAAAGTCAGCCACTACAACAAGGCGCTGGTACAACAAGAACTCCGCAAGATGCGGAAACAATAAACGAAAGGAGTAACGGGCGATAGGCGCAACCATCCTATGGCACCATCCCACCGAAAGGCGATCCGCAAGTCTGCGTAAGCAGAATGAAGCAGGAGCACAGGGAGATTCGCGCCATGCTGCAAGGCATGGCACCAAAGAGAGCTATCGCATGGATCCAATCCTTTGAGTTACCCCAAGAGGAAGCCCAGTGCATCGCGGAGTGCGATGTGCGGCGGCGGAGTTGCGTGGAGCAAGCATTTCGCATGAACGTGTCGGTGGACGTGGTAAAACGATGCCGGCGCAGGGCATACCGCAAAATGGCAGACGGGCTAAACGCAGGAAAAAGCCACACCTGAAAAGGTGTGGCTTTTTATTTTGCCGCCGAGGGGGGGGGAACGGCGGCATGTGTTTGGGGGTAATTCCTATTTTACGTCAGAAATCGGCAAAACGCAACAACTTTTGTTCGACATATTTCGACACGCACTTTTCAGCCACTTTATCGCCACTTTGAAACGGGCATATCCCTGTATGCTTACAGCAAAGAGAGGTGGTCGTGATGTTTGTGCGCTACAACCCCAACCCAGCGGGGAAAAACGTGGGAGATTGCCCGGTAAGGGCTATCTGCAAGGCCACGGGGCAGGGATGGCATGAGACGTATGTGCAGCTGTGTATGCAGGGGCTGGCTTTGGCGGATATGCCCAGTGCCAACAATGTATGGGGCGCGTACCTGAAAAAACTGGGATTTAGGCGGCATATTGTCCCGGAGGATTACCCGGACAGCTATTCCGTGGGCGACTTCGCAAGGGAACACCCGCGTGGTACATATCTTCTGGCGCTGGCGTCCCACGTGGTATGCGTGATAGACGGAGATTGGCATGACACGTGGGATTCCGGGGCCGAAACACCTTTGTATTTTTGGGAAAGGACGGATGAGGAATGAACTACCCCTATTACGGAAACCCCTATATGCCGCCGATGCCGGACAATCTCGGCCAGCTCAGGCAGCAGCAGATGATGCCCCAGCAGATGCCGCAGATGCAGAACCCCATACCGCAGAGCGGTGTGCAGTGGGTGTCCGGCGAGCAGGAGGCACGAAGCTGGATGGTGGCACCAAACGCGGCGGTTGCTCTTTGGGACAGTACGGCGCCCACGGTGTACCTGAAGCAGGCCGACGCAAGCGGCAAGCCGACGCTGAAGGTATACGACCTTGTGGAGCGGCTTGCAAACGCGCCTGACGCGAAGAAGGGACAGACGGCGGAATATGTGACCCGGAAGGAGTTCGACGCGCTGGTGGCGCTTGTGGGCGAAATAAAGGGCAAAAAGAAACGCAAGGCAGAGGAGGACGAAGACGATGAATAATCCGTTTTTTCAGGCGATGGGCGGAAACATGAACCCGCTGGGCAATTTCGGACAGCTGGTACAGAAGTTCCAGCATTTCAAGCAGACATTTCAGGGCGACCCGAAAGCAGAGGTGGAGAAAATGCTGCAAAGCGGCGCTCTGACACAGGAGCAGTTGAACCAGGCACAAGCGATGGCGCGGCAGTTCCAAAAGCTTTTGTGATCAATATCGTGGCCACGATTTGATGAAATACATTTTTATATCCGAAAGGAGTGACTACAAATGGCAATTACTGACGGCGGCGGTGCCACCATGACAATGCCCGTGGCTCCCGCCGGCATGATGGACGGCGGCTTTGGCGGCGGTAACGGATGGTGGATCATCCTGTTCCTGATCGTGCTGTTCGGCTGGGGTCGCAACGGCTACGGCAACAACAATGGCGGCGGCGCGATGGACGGCTATGTGCTGACCTCTGACTTTGCCAACATTGAGCGGAAGCTCGATGCGGTGAACAACGGCATCTGCGACTCCACGTTTGCGCTGAACAATGCGATCACTGGCGGCTTTTCTACGGCGGAGCTGTCCCGCGCCAACCAGCAGGCGGCGCTTATGCAGCAGCTGAACGCCATGCAGATGCAGAACCAGGAGTGCTGCTGTGAGAACCGGGCGGCTATCGCCCAGGTGCGGTACGACATGGCGACGCAGGCTTGCGACACCCGCAACACGGTCAACACCGCTGCGCGTGACATCATCGACAACCAGAACCAGAACAGCCGCGCCATCTTGGACTTCCTGACGCAGAGTAAGATGCAGGATTTGCAGGCTGAAAATCAGAGCCTTAAATTTGCTGCATCTCAGTATGCACAGACAAACGATTTCCGCAACTTTGTAAGTAATCAGTTTGCGTACTACAACCCGCGCCCGGTGCCTGCGTTCACCGTAGCTGCACCGTTCCAGTATGCGGGATGCGGTAACCAGTACGCTTGCGGTTCTTGCGCCTGACAACTGCATAGCACCAGCTGTTCGGAAATTCCGAACTGTTCAGCCCCGTGCTGATACTGACACCAACGCGGCGGGGCAATAGCCTCGCCGCTTATTTTGAAAGGAGTGATTATTTTGGCCGAGTTTACCAACGCCAATATCGTAACTATTCCCGCAGGGCAGAATGTTCCTCTGACGGAAACCGCGGTCAACAGCAAGCCGTGCATCGTACACCGTGAGGGCGCCGGGGTGGTGACGCTGCGCGGGCTGACGAACCAGTGCAGAGCGCTGTACAAAGTCACATACGGCGGCAACATCGCCATTCCCACCGGCGGCACCGTGGGAGCCATCACCGCTGCGCTGGCCGTCAACGGCGAGGCACTGACCAGCGCCACAGCGACGGTGACGCCTGCTGCCGTGGAGAATTATTTCAACATCTACGTTTCCGCGCAGGTGTGCGTGCCGAAGGGCTGCTGCCTGACGGTCGCCATGAAGAACACCAGTACGCAGGCGGTCAGCTTTGCCAACAGCAATCTGACCGTTGAGAGAATTGCGTGAGAGGAGGGACGACATGAACATGAAGGAACTTTTCGGCATCCGCGAGCTGCTGTGTGACGAGCTTTCCGAGTATTCCGGCAAGCAGGAGATGGGTACCGGGGAGCTGGACGTGATCCACAAGCTGACGGCCTCTATCAAGAACATTGATAAGATCGCCATGTTTGAGAATGGCGGGTACAGCCGTGACGATGGGTATTCCCGCGAGGATGGGTATTCCCGCGGCGGTGACTGGGATGCGAGCATCCGGGGTACCTATGGTCGCGGCAGCTCGTACCGGCGCAAGAGAGACTCTATGGGCCGGTACAGCCGCGATGACGGGTATTCCCGCGACGGGCATGCCAAAGATGTGATCGAGCGCATGCTGCAGGATACCGATGATCCCAACGTGAAAGAGGCACTTCGGCAGTGCATGCACGTGGTGGAAAACGCCTGACGGCCGAATTTCATCTGTAATTTCATTTGTAATTCGTATGTAATATTCTTGTGATTTTTACAGATAAGACGTAATTGCCGCAAGATAAACGTAAAAAGGTAAAAGCCGGAAAGCGTTGAAAACAAAAGGAAAACCGGGGAAACGTTGTGTTTCCTCGGTTTTCTCTTTGGCGCGGAAGGAGGGATTTGAACCCGACAGAAAAAAGATGGAAGGGCGCATAAACACACGGTTTTTTATTTTGCATCTGTAATTTCATCTGTAATTCGTGCTGAAAAGTAGTCGTTGATGGCGGTGTTTGCGGTGGTCTTAGCACTGTCAAACACATAGGAATATGTCTTTCTGTAAGTGCTTTCGCAGCTCCAGCCGCCGCGCTCCATTGCGATGCGGTCGTCAATGCCCAGCGACTTCATAACGGCGGCATTGGTGTGGCGCAGGCCGTGGACGGTAGTATCCTGAATTCCGGCGCGGTCGCAGGCGCGGTGGATATGCTTTCGGACAGTGTCGGGGTGCATAGCAAACAGGCGGCCATCGGGACGGTGCGGGAGCTGGCGTATTTTATCCATGATATAGTCCGGGCAGTCTATGGTACGCTGGGAGGATAGATTTTTTGCTGTGTCCTTCTGCACCCATTTATTGTGTTCGTCCGGGACAACGGCGCGGCGGATATGCAAAAGGTTATTCTCCGTGTCCACGCAGTCCCAGCACAGACCCACGATCTCGGAACGGCGCATACCCAACCAAACGGCCAGCAGGATTGGGATCTCGCAGGAATCGCCCTGGACGGCCTCTACCAGCTTGCCGATGTCCTCCGGTTGGAGGTATTTCTTGACAGGCTTCTGCACCTGCGGCAATCGGACGCCGAACACGTCCACGCCGCATTCCTTCAGGACAGGGCGAATAAGCCCGTAGGCGTTGGCCACGGTTTTGGCGGATACGTTCTTGGCCTCCGCATTGACAGCAAGCTGCACGTCCTGCTTGGTGATGGTGCGTACATCACGATTCATTAGGGACGGGAACCTGTTTTTCTGGGCGGTTTTATAGCCGCGGACAGTAGCCGGAGAGAGGACGGCGCTTTTGCTTTCAATGTAGTCGTCAATGGCGGCGGTAAGGGAAACGCGCTCCGCCTTAGTGTGCTCTTTGGCACCGGATTTCAGGGCGGCGGCTTCGTTTTCCGCCTCGCGCTTGGTGGGGGCGGTGACGGAGATGCGTTTTCCGTCGATCATAATGTTGACGTTCCAGTTGCCGGATGGCAGCTGTGTGGCTTTTGGGATTTTCATAGATACCTCCAATGGGGATTGCATACAAGAAGATAACAAGAATCTTGTGAAATTCGACACTTGAAAACAAGAAGCTTGTGATGTACAATAACAGAACAAGATGGAACGAACGTTCTATTCCTGATTAAGCGGCGCGTGTTTTCGCGCGTAATGCAGCGCCGAAAGCAACACAACGGCAATTACACCGACACCGACGGTCAGCAGAAGAACCACCGCCCACGCAAAAGTGCTTTTGCTGCCGTTTCGAATCAGTCCAACGCCTGCGGCGCGGAAGTCCAGGGCGACATACAGCCCAAGCATGACGATTACCACGGAAAGCGTAGCCGCCATGATAAAAATCAGAAGATTCTGCGTTTTAATGCGGCGTTGCATACTCTCCATCCGGCCTTCCAAATGGGCGGTGCGGAGCTCTGCGGTGTGTTGCTGTTGCATCTGGGCAAGCTGCTGGTCAGGCGGTAAAATCTCTGTAATGCCGAATATCCGGTCTATAGATACATGTAAGGCGCAGCAGAGCGGGCCTGCGATGGCAAGTGCCGCCCGTTTGGAACCATTGGCGAAAAAGTTGTTGATGGTGGAAACAGGAATGCCGGAAGCATCGGAGAGGTCTTGGGATGTCAAACCAAGACGTTTTCGCGCTTCACGGCAAGCTTCCTGCAAAGAAATATCCATTTTATCCCCCTTCCGCCCTCTTGTGGGCAGGCGGTGCCCAGTAATTGTTTTGGGCAAAAACGGCGTTCGCCCTGATGTTGTATTGACGTGCCCGATGAAAAACTGCTACGGTAAAGCCGCAGCAGACAGGCGTGATGGTTGGCGTGGCTGCTGCAAGCCCCCGCCGCCGTTGCGGAGGCGGCGGGGGCGCCTAAACTATGGGCTGCACACGGAACATGCCGTGTATCCGCTGGCGATTGCGTCGGTCAGTGAAATGGAATAACAGCTTGAGCACAGGTACTGACATCCCCACCTGTGGTACTTGGAGCCTGTTGCCGTAATATAAACTGTGTAATCAACGTATGGCGTATAACTGTATGATGGTTGGGCGTCTTCATACCCAGCATTATATCCGTTACTGTACCCCGTGTTGTACCCCTTTGTATAACCTGAATTGTAACCGGCTGTTTTCCCTTTCGAATATCCGGCTTTCTCGCCGTCTTTGTATCCGTAGTGGTACCATTCGTCCTTTGCCCGCTCGTATCCGACGGAATCTCCATAACAAAATCCGCCGACAAAGAGGCAAAGGCATAAAATAATTATCCACAAAACTTTTTTCTTCGGCTTCGGGGCGGGTTTGCATTGTTCGATATGATTCTGCTGGTCACCAAATAGGTTTGTCGGCGGCACATTTTTTAATTGATAGCGAACAGTTCCGGCATCTTCCGTGGAATTATCCACAAAACCACACCCCCTTTCTGGCACCTATTATATAACTTGGTGAAGAATTTGCAAGTGTAAGGCAGGGATTTTAGTACAACTGAATAAAACACAGGAAATAAATTGGACGATTTGACGAAAGAAAGGGGAAGAAAATGGGGAAAACACAGATTACTGAACAGGAAATTAACGCGGCGATCGACCTATACCGCAAGCTCACACCAGAGCGGAAAGTTACTTATCTTGCCCATCTGCGGCAGCTTGACGCAGATACGCCAGCTCCCGCGCAAACTGTTCAGGAGACATCTTGCGAAGAATAGAGACAATTTCGAGTTCGTCAGCGCTCAAGTCCTCGGCCATCTGGCCGGGGGCTTTTTCTTTTTGCCCTGCGGTCAAAGCTTCCACAGGCACGTTAAAGTAATCCGCCACGCGCTGTAGATTTGCGTCACGCGGCACGGTTCCGCCACGCCACCGTGTAACAACAGAGCGCTGAAATCCCATTTCTTCGGCGGCGGCGGACGGGGATATGCCCGCTTTTGCGCACAGCTCTATAAACGTCAAATAGAACAAATTATTTACCTCCTAATTGTGCAAGTGCACAAATATCTACAAACGCAACATTTTGTGTTGACTGTTGCGAAAGTTTGCTATATAATGGCATCACAAAAGGCAACATAAGCAACATACCGGAGAGGAGAGGGGGTGAGAGAATGGGCGCAGGAGCGGTATTAGCCTTTTTGTACTGCACCGCTGTATTGATCGGGAACATTTGGGTGCTGGTGAGCCATCTGCAGCGGTTATCCCCGAAGGAGCATAAGGAGTTGGATAAAAGACAAGACGGCGGCGATAACACCAGCGCACGCGGCTATTATTGCGATATTGCGAGAGCTGTGATTTACGGTTCGAATGTAGGCGCGTTCCTCGTCGTGGTCTTTCTTTTCCTGATCAAGCTGTGAGTAAAAGGCTTTGCCTTTGAATGTGATGGAGACAGTTGACCACGGCTCTTTGCCGCATTTGATGCAGCGGTCATCCAGAAGCATTTGGAAAAAGCCTTCGGCGGTAACTTGGTTGTCCGGGAATTTGTTCAACAGCTGGGACTGCTCCATTTCGCCGCCGTTGTCCAGAAGGACGGAAAGAAGATCGTATCTGGTCATAAGAACCTCGTGATTCATGATGTGTGGCAACTTTATGGTATCACGAAAAGTAAACTTTTGCAACTATAAATTTGAAAGGAGAAAAGAAATGCCGGAAGCATGGACGGGACGACTGATCGGGAGGATGCACAACAACCGCATTACCTACGCCGAGCTGGGCGCGGAGCTGGGGATCGGAAAGGCGTATGTGTGCCAAATCCTGAACGGCGTGAAGAAGCCGAAGGACATTCAGAAGCGGATGGAAACCGCGCTGGATGCCATCATCGAGAGGAAGAAGAGTTGAGGGCACGGGAGATGGCGACATCGGAGGACAGAAGTACTGAAAACATCCTACGTAAGCTGCGTGAGAGAGCCGGTCTGACGGCGGCAGGCGTTGCCAGAGCAGCCAGTATAAGCGAGGAAGCGTATCGGCGATACGAACAGGGAGACACGACATATCTCTCATGGATCAAGTGTAAGCGGATAGCACAGGCGTTTGGATGTAACGTGTACTGGCTATGGGATGCTTTGCAGGGCATGGGACACGAGTTCACCGGATACACCGGTACCGGCTGGATGACACCACACAAGGAGGGAAAGAAATGTTGAGGCCGCAGCAGACGGCGAAGCGGAGGCGCGGGTTTGAGAGCGCGGTACGCGGCGCGATGGGACGGGCGCTGATCCGTACCAACAAGGAGCTGGGACAGGCGGTGGGACTGACGGAGACGCAGATGTCCTATCGGATGAGCGGAAAGACAAATTGGACGATTGATGAGGTGTGGGCGCTGGACAGTGTGCTGCACTTCACAGACGAGGAGAAGCTGATGCTGATCGGAGGTGCGAAATGACGTGGTTTGCATGGGCGCTGGCGTTCATCGGCGCGGCGTGGCTGAGCTGGGCTATCGTCAAGGGCGTGGAGGCGCTGGGGCGATGAGAGAGCGGAACAGGCGGGCGCGGGAATACTCCCGGCTATGCCGCACCAGAAGATGGTGCAGGCGGCTGTGGGTGGTGGCAATCGTCCTGTGGGTGATGCTGCTGGCGTTTCTGGCGTGGTGCCTGACGCTGCCGGATGTGGAGGACGAGCCGGGGCACACAGCGCAGGTCGATGTTGTGAAAGCGATGGTGAAGTGGGAATGAGTATGATTGTGCCGCCCTGCGGGATGCGGTGCGACCGGCGCGAGGTCGGGTGCCACGGGAGCTGCGCGGCGTGGGCAAGGTACGAAGCACAGCGGAACGCAGAGTATGAGCGCGTAGCAAAGGCGGTGCAGGATACCAACATTGTAGAGGCCGGGAAGTGGCGCAGCTTGGAGCAGGCAATGCGGAGGAAAATCGGAAAGGAGTGGAGACGATGAAGGTTTACAAGGCGACAGACAAGGACATGAAATGCCGTGGATTCCAGTATGAGCTTGGCAAGACGGCAGAGGTCGAGGGCGATATTGAATTGTGCAAAAATGGGCTGCATGCCTGTGAGATGCCGCTGGATGTTTTGGGTTACTACGCGCCCGGTGACGGCTCCCGCTATTTTGAGGCGGAGCTGGAGGATGTCAGCGACGAGAAGCACAGCGATGACACGAAGCGCGTCGGCAAGAAACTGACATTAAGCGCGGAGATCGGTATTCCGGGGCTGGTCAAAGCGCAAGTGGAGTACGTAAAAGCGCAGTGTGACTTTGACAATACCATCAACAAAGCGGACGCCGAAAATAAGAACCACGCCACCGGCGAGAGTGGCGCAGCATCTGCCACCGGCGAGAGTGGCGCAGCATCTGCCACCGGC
>ERZ1026868.244-NODE-244-length-41896-cov-9.431443_pt1 | contig 41896 bp, 14 predicted proteins | sample MGYA00380164_ERZ1026868 | MGnify/ENA primary metagenome ERZ1026868 (study PRJEB33269, sample SAMEA4719800) | human gut metagenome | biome: human-associated habitat; feature: organic feature; material: feces | place: Cameroon | collected 2013-10 ...
TAAAGAGCCCACAGGGCTCATTCGTGCGATTTGAATGATTCGTGTTCTAAAAAAAACAGCAGTTTGTGTTTTAAAAGAACACGAATATAGCGAATCTACCGAATATTGATAAAAAACGCAAGCAAGGAACTCAAGCTAAAGAGCCCACAGGGCTCATTCGTGCGATTTGAATGATTCGTGTTCTAAAAAAATCAGCAGTTTGTGTTTTAAAAGAACACGAATATAGCGAATCTACCGAATGTTAATTAAACTTCAAGCAAGGAGCGCAAGCAGAAGCAAAGCCCACAGGGCTCAAAAATCCGCTCTCTGTGCTATCCGTGTGCGACATAATAAGAGACAAAGGCAAAGTCTTCCCTAACTGGTTGTAATCAATATTCCCCAATGTTTATCGGGTGAGCCGGTCTTTTCCTGATTTCACTGGACACTTTCAACCTTTGCACCACCAACGCTATACACATCGCTACCCTTTAAAATGACAACCTTGTTGCCATCAGCAATCTTGCGAACTGGTTGTTGGATGCCATCAGCATGGACACCAGATATTCCTGTACTCTCAACAACCGTCAGGCGTACGGAAGCCTCAGCACCGCCATCCTTGGTTTTTGCATTGATCACAGCCTCACCTTCGCTAAGCAAAGTAACGAAACCACCATTCACGGTAGCTACGCTCTCATTGTCGCTCGTCCAGACAATACGCTTATCGGTGGTATTCTTTGGCGAGATAGTAGGCTTTAATGCTACATTCTTTTCATCTAAGCCAACAGTCAGCTCTGCCTCATCGAATGTCAACGAACGAGCAATCTCCGGCTCATTCTGTTTATCTCTACGATATAAGAAAGGTAGCTCCAATGTCTTTGAGGTATAGAGATTAAAGCGAGCGTAGCTCTCTACTGGAGCATTATAGCGCATGGTGCCGAAGTTTGTTTTCTCGTTTGTTATTGTGGCACCTTCATAGCCTAAGTCTATTGTCCAATTGGTATTCTCACCACCCCATTCAAGGTTTTGCTTGCTCGAAGCACCAAGCATACGTCCATGCTGGTCGGTGAGAGTCCAGAAATCTTTATTCTCACTCTTAGCCAAAGTAAATCTCAACACTTCCGGTTCGGTAACGTCTGAAGTAGAAGGCACAGCTATGGCATCGAGATAATGCGATTTTTCCATACCATCTATATCTGCAGCAGCACTACCATTGCGGAACATCATCAATTGGTCACCCTCGTTGAGTGTGCTCTTCTTGGTGAGTTTCTCATAGCTCCAGCCCATTGGCGACTCTAATTTCACTCCGTCGGCAGCTTCATAGTCGATAGCGATATAGCTAACGTATACTGAGCCTTCGCTGGTGCCACCCTTTATTGTAATATTAGCATCCTCGGCACTAAAGGCATCGATATCAATCTGCTTATTGATGTCTACATACACTCCATAGTCTTTAGACACCCATTGTCCAAACCAGCTATCATCAGCAAAGTCTACGGCACCTTTTTTATATATCATAGTCTCGCCATCATAAATAGTCAAGCCTACCTGACCCGCCTTGTTATTTGAACACATACCAAGGGTGATGCCATTGATAGTACATCCCTCCCAACCCACGAGATGGAGCGAAGCCTGACGGTTGCGTGGTATCTGATTGTAGCGGTTGCCTGTAGTAGCACCATACTCGTTTTCAAAATAAACCCACGAATCTTGTGGCACCAAACCACTTGCCACGATGGTGAAATCTTGGATAGTTTTATTATAACCATCTATTCTATATACAACCTCGGCAGCATTGATGCCAAGAGGCAACAAAAGCAATGATATTATTGCTGTAACCTTATAAAGGAGCTTTGTTGAGTTAACCATAATATAATTATTTTTCATTTGTAATTACAAAAGTACTGACTTTAATGATAAAAACCAAATTTTTGACCAATTTTCCATGATTTTAACTTATAATTATCACACAAAAAAAACGAATAAACGAAGCATTATAAGTAGGTATCAGAAAGTTAAAACAGATTCCTAATCATATTAGTTCATAACATTTTAACAAAAAAAATATCAATTTTTCTTTGCACATTAAGAGAATTTTAATACCTTTGCATTCTAAGGGGGGGGGTAAATGTCAAAACAATAAGCAACACAACGCAATCATTTTGTACATTTTTACTACCAGCCAACAACTCAAACATGGTCTTTAATGGTCATTTTGATAAAATAACTATAATAAAAAAACACAGTTTGTGCGATATGTAATAACGATCATTGCAATGATTTTTGGGCTCGTAATGGATGCGGCTGCGCAGGGCAACACCACCGACAGCGTATTCGTTAGGAATTCTCGTCCTATAGAATTCATTGTGAACAAGATTAACATCAACGATCAAGACCGTCGGTGGATTACCGACTCGCTTATACCTGCGCTCAAAGCTTTGGGCGACAGGGGAATCGTTATTGGCAGAGCCACAGCATCGCCTGAGGGTCCTACGCCTAACAACGAAAGATTGGCAAATGGTCGTAGAGCGTCGGTAGATGCCTTGCTTAGCAGCTATGGCATTAATACCGACCAGATTCGTTATGACGTTATCGCAGAAGATTTTCCATTGCTTCGCACATTGATGTGGCTCGAACACGACGAAGAATACAAGACCGTGGCAACTCTCATGAAGCTTTATCCTGACAACAATAAAAAGCTTAAGGAGGTGATGAAACGATATAATGGCGGTAAACTTTGGCGCAGATTACTACATCAGTATTTCCACAAGCTTCGTGCCGTACGCATTATGGCAATGGATAAAGCTATAGTAGGTTTAGAGCAGCAAGAACATACGAAATATAATATTCCTACTGTTTCTTTTATTCCTCAAAATTTGAATTCGCAGGCTATACAGATTCCTGAAGAATATATAGCAAGTCTCGACAATTCACGCAGGGAACTATTGAGCGTCAAGACTAATTTGCTCTTCGATTTTGCTTATATGCCGGGCTACGACCGCTTCTGCCCTATCCCGAATGTGGCTATAGAATACTATCCGCTGCATGGCCATTTCACCTATGGCGCAAGCTTCGATGGTCCGTGGTGGCAACACTATGATGAGCATAAATACTTCCAGTTGCGCAACTATCAGCTCCACACTCGCTACTACTTGCGAAGTGGTGACATCAATCTGCGCAAACCTGGTAAGGGTGCCGCCTTCAAAGGTTTATTCTTTAGCGCTTATGCTAATGCCAACCTTTACAACATCTGCTTTGATGAAAACCGAGGATGGGAAGGCGAAGGATGGGGAGCTGGCTTAGGTATAGGATATGTACTACCACTTGGAGGCAAAGAACATTGGCGACTGGAGTTCGGACTGCAAGCAGGATATTACCAAACTGACTACGACCCATATCAATGGAAATGTCCTGTTAATCCCGACCGCGACCCGCTGCAATACTATTACAAATGGTATGGCGACGCCAAAGACTTCAAGAAAAGGCAACATAGATATACATGGTTGGGACCAACCAGAGTGGATATCACTCTAAGCTATGACCTTCTCTACAGGAAAAGGTAAAAAAGTAAAAAGGTAAAAAAGTAAAAAAATGATAAGAACGAAGCACATAATAAGCAACATCGTTTCTGCAGGCAAGAATGCTTGCAGAAAGATAGCTATTGGATGCTTCGTGATGGGAAGCTTCGTAATGGCTTGTGCCATAGCAACAAGTTGCGAACGTGAGCCTATGCTACATCTGCATGACGAGAACGCAAGTTGCTCGATGAGAATACCTACTGTCGACTTCGAGTTGCAGGTGTTATGGGACTACTTGTTTGATTATGATTCAGAGTATGACTGGAAGGCAGAATGGCTTTACGGATGGGATGAGAAAGACCAGGAACTCTTCGGATCAATAGATTATACCATGCCTACCGAATTCAACATACGTAGATATTTCACAGGCGAAGAAGCTAATGGCAAACATAATGCACCATATAAGCATCTGATATTTGGCAACACACTATCTACGAAGTTCGACTTTGGATTTTGGGACATCTTGGCATGGAACGAGATTCATACCTCGGATGGTATACAGAGTATTCGTATCGACGAGACTTCTACCTACGACTATGTGACAGCTCACACAGGACAGACCATGACGCCTTCGCGCTATAATGCTCCTCGCTTCACTCGTGCCTTCTTCCAGCCTGAAGCTCTGTTTGCTGGATATGAGAAAGCGATAGAGATAAACAAGAACTACGATGGCTTCGTATATGATGAGGAAAGAAACGTATGGGTGCGCCACTTGAATATGAAGTTGCAACCTGTAACTTATATCTATCTGCCACAGATAATACTCCATCACAACAACCGCAACCGTCGTATCATAACATCAATAGATGGTAGTGCCGACCTTAGCGGTATGTCGCGCTCGGTAAATCTGAATACTGGTGTTACTGGTCCTGACGCCATAACAGTAAACTTCGATATGCGTATGAAGTTAGACCGCAATGGCAAAAACAACGAAACGATAGACATCATTGGTGGTAAGGTGATGACTTTCGGCATCACAAACCTGAATCCTCACAAGCTTAGCACTCGTGCCTATGCAGAATCGCTCGACAAAGTGAAGGCGGCAGACAAAAACAACCACCACTATCTGGATGTTACGATGCAATTCTATAATGGTAAAGACTCCACCTTCGTCTTCGATGTGACAGACCAAGTAAGACGACTGTTCCGCGGAGGTGTGATAACAGTAGAACTCGACATGGACACCATACCAGTACCTACTCGCTCAGGTGGTTCTGGATTTAATGCTGTAGTTAAAGACTTTGAAAACAAGCAATGGGAATTTGACATGTAACAACAATACTGCACTCAACAAAATAATTTAGCAAACTAATTATATCAACAAATAACAAAATATAAACAACAAATAATAAATAAAAAAACACTCGAATTATGAAAAAGTATTTAATTTTTGCAGCTTCAGCATTGGCTCTCGCCAGCTGCTCAAGCGACGACTTCCTCGGAGAGAATCCAGGAAACGTACAGAATGCTGCAACTGCTATCAACTTCGGTGGTGAGGCTGGTAAGATTACACGTGCAACATCGAATACAGGAACTCCACAGAAGATGCTCGATGGTCAGTTCAAGGTGTATGGTGTAAAGATAACTAACGGCACAATATCTCATAATGTATTCCCTGATTATTATGTTTGGGATGTTGCAGATAAGAACACCACGTCAAATACTAACGGATGGGAGTATGTTGGTGAAAACGGTGCTTCAAACCTTGGTACTGGTAAAATCACATTAGCTAAAAATCAGACTATTAAGTATTGGGACTACTCAGCTACAGAGTATCGCTTCGTTGCAGGTTCACCAATTGCAGCCTTCAATTACAATACAACTTGGGATGAGACTACAGGTACACATATTACAAATGTTGATGTAACTGGTCTCGCTGGTCATATCGAAGCCAACAACACAACAACAGCACTTAATACAGATCCTATATATATAGCAGATCCTGTAAAGGTTGTAAAGGACAATTACAAAGATCCAGTAACCTTTTCTTTCAAGCGTCAGCAGTCAATGGTTCGTGTAGGTATTTACGAGACTATACCTGGATACACAATTACAGGCATCAAGTTTTATGCTTATGATACTACTGATGGCAAACTCAAAGTAACAACAGGCAATAATATCATCCTTACTTCTGCTACACAAGACTACTTTGTAGGTGGAAGCAATGTCACAGGTAATGTAACTTATACTGGTTGGGATACTGCAACTCCTTCATACACCTTTGCATATACAAATAATCTTACAAAGAGTAAAAACTGGTATGCAGGTGAGTTGTCTGGCGTTCATGCTACAACATCAGCAGATACCAATGTGTCATACCTCTATGGTACAGACAAAGATATGTCAACAACAGGCTACTTCACAGTATTGCCTACACAAGTAGCAACAGCTTCGCCTATATTGATTAAGTGTGACTACGAATTGACAGCAGATGATAATTCTGGCGAAGTAATCCATGTAACAGGTGCAACAGCAGCTATCCCTGCAGCATTCAGCAAGTGGGAGGCTAACACTCGCTATACCTACCTCTTCAAGATTTCACAAGCTACAAATGGTACAACAGGAGATCCTTCAAATCCTAAGGATCTAGCAGGTCTCTTCCCTATTACCTTCGCTGCTTCTGTAACAGAAACATTAGATGCAACTGAGGGTACAACAACAACCGTTGCAACTCCTTCTATCACAACTCATCAGGAAGGTTCTGTAACTGATAAAGGTATTGAGTATAAGACAGGTACAGCAATTGACGTAACTGTAACAAATGACAAGGGTGAAGTACAGACTTTGAATACTGACGGAACAATAGTAGGTAGCGTAGCTGTTTATCAGTTTACAGATGCTATAACCGAAGCAGAGATACAAGTTAAGGGTATAACTGGCGCAACAGCTGTAACAAGTTCTGTTGCTGACAACGTGCTTAAGTTCACTCCAGAGTCAGAAGGCTACTATGCTATCCAATACTTGACAAAGGCAGCAGATGGCACAAAACCAACAGCTTACACCTACAAGGTTGTATATGTAAAAGCAGCACCAACTGTAGCCCCTTAATCGTCATTAACCCTAATTATTATAAACCGGATGGAGCATTTTTTGCTCCATCCGGTTATCCGCAAATATCAATCACCTATATATAATACTAATGTATATCCGCATTCTTACCATAGTGGCATTAGCAATATGCTTATGGTCTTGCTCATCAGAGCAGGACGAACCTTTTGTGCCCGAATCTAAAGGCATAGCCTTTGGTGGCAACAATGGTACATGGCAGGATGCACCAACCTCTCGTGCCACATCTGGCTTAGAGACTCTCTTCAACACCTTCCGTGTGTGGGGATATAAAACAACGGCTACTGATGCTGCTGGTCCATCATCGCCACAACTTGTGATGGATGGATATAAGGTGGAATACTCCGCTGCATCTACAGGCTCTACAGCTACCAACACCACAGGATGGGAGTATGTAGGCATCAGCAACCCTAACCTATCCTCAGCACAATCAATAAAATTCTGGGATTATTCCGCCACCAGCTATCGCTTCTTCGGATATAGTCCCTTCGAGGCTAAGGCTACAACGCCGGTTTCTGCAGCACCCACAGCAGGCGAGAGCAAATCTATCTCGTTCCCCTTTGCCTACTCCGACCAGGCTACAGCCAAAAGCATACCATACATCAGCGAACTATGGTACGCTAACAGTTTGTATGGCAACTGCGTAACCCTTACCTTCGCTCCTATAATAGCGAAAGTCAGATTTAAATTTACCTACCCCAAGAATACTAAATCAATAGATATCAGAGACATCCAATTCTGTGATTCTCGCTTCATTGCCGACCCTACTACGGCAACAACACCTCTACGTGGCAACATCGTAGCCACCTACCCTATTACTGGCCACCCATCGAGCCAAACTCCTACGTTCTCATGGTCGCCATCAACCTCAGAAGGCTCTACAGAAGCTTCTACTGGCCCGCTAATCCTCACCACTCCCTACGAAGAGGAGAGCGACGCCATACATATACTCAACGACCCTAAGCTATATGGCAAATGGTATTATGTGCCACCAATGAGCATGATTCCATATACCCAAGGGCCATATACCATAAAAGCAACAATAGACGGAACCCCAATCTCGACTACCGTGCCTGAAGAATTCATGCAATGGAAGGCGGGATATCAATATACATATATCTTCAAGATTACCGAAGCTGGCACCATCATCGCATTCTCCAACCTACAGGTAGAAGAATGGCGACCTGGCACAAACATAGAAAACCAAGGCAGCGGCACCGCTGGCTGGTAGCCTCTATCAATAAGCCTCCAGCAAGCAGCCCTCACCCCCTCCCTCCTTGTGCGTGCACGATTCCTTCGTGCTCGCTTTAATCTTCGCGCGCACGCAATAAATAATAACAACATGAAGCAACTGATATCAATATCGTCAATAACATGCATCGCCATCATCCTCGCAATCCTCACCGCTTGCGAGAGCAACGACATGCCTATACAGCACCCCGACAGCTACGACTATATCACCTTCTCTGCTCAAACTCAGAAGCTCATAACTCGTGCCGAGCCTTACGAAGACTACAACCCCGACAGCCATCCTGCCACAATGGGAGCTTTCGGCTACTACGATATTGCTTCATGCACAAACCTCACCCCTACCGATGCTTCGCAGCCAAACCTCATCTTCAACAACGAGAACGTGAGCTACGATGCGACTACAAAGACATGGAAAAACTCAACCAAGAAGCGTTGGGACAGCTATCAGGGCGCAACAGCTTTGGATTTCTTTGCATATATGCCACAGACAGCAGGTGCAAAGGTAGAGCGCACAGCTGCAAACACTTACACACTCTCTGTACCCTTCACCATGCCAGGCGATGCTCCATTACTCTATGACACAAAGTCTGCACCCGTGGTATGCGAGAAGCCAATAAACAAAGACATGGCAGACCCAGCCTTTGAGCGTGTGGTAAAATTCCGTTTTGACCAGACTCTTGCTGGCTATACCCTACACTTCACCCTCGACTCAAAGATGAATGCCATTAGGCAGTTCCGCATAAAGAGCGTAAACTTCTCTGGCGAAATAGCCATTGCAGGCACTTATAACCGCACATACAAATGGTCTGCTACTGACAAATGGACTGCTGCAGCCATACAATGGACAGACATAAAGACTGCCACAGCAACAAGCGCCCTACCATATAAATCGCAAGGCACAGCAGCCTACGACGATACCAACAAGACAGCACTCGTGACTGCTGCTGGCACAACACAATGGGGAGAAACATTCTACACCATCCCTTACAGCAAATTCGAACCTATGATCACCGTAACCTACGATGTGGTGTTTATGGACGAAAAACAACAGGAAGTGATAACAAGAAAGGATGTTACTTCAACCATACTGCTGAACAAGACTAACTTCAGTGGCCTTACCACAGGCACAACAGCCCAAATAAGTCCAATAACTATACTTATACAGCCACGCTACCTCTACGTGATGGCTGACCAAGATGCCTATACAGGACGACTACTGATACAATAGCAATTAGTGCTATCCGAAAAAACAGGAACACAAAGAGACTTAGAAATTGAAACTATGATGCAACAAACGAAATACGCCTCAAAAAGATTAATCAAAATGCTGCTTGGCATTCTGACCATACTCCTCATGTCTACTCAAGAGATATGGGGACAAACATACTCTATTGACATTTATGCCCAGAACTATGCTGGCGGTTCTGGAACAAAGAACGACCCATATCTTATCAGCAACGACAAGGAGTTGGCTAAGTTGGCTCGCGATGTGAACAATGGCAATACTTCGCAAGCTTTCCTTGGCAAATATTTTAAGCTTACTGCCGATATCGACCTTAAGGATGGTATCTGGATGCCTATCGGTAAATACTACAACTATGGCAATGGCAATGGCAACAACCGTTTGTTCTTCGGAAAATTTGATGGCAATGGTCATGTCATCAAGAATATGCATATACAATGGGAAGGTACCGATGCATGGAGTGCATGGGGACTTTTCTCAACACTACAAGGTTCAAGCAGCACTAACCTTACTACCGTAACAAACCTCATCATCAAGAATGCCGTGGTAGAAAAGAAACCGGGTTTCTCACCTTATGGTCCCGGTTATAACGTGGGCGTAGTGGCTGGTGAGATATACGGAAATGTAGAACTCAGCAACATCATTATCCGTGGCTCTGAAATAAAGGATAACGACGAAACCTATGAGATCAACAACGAAACCAAGATTGGCGGTATAGCAGGAAATATTCAGGACGACGGTACATACAGAATCTTCAACATAGCAGCTGATACACAGATCAATATGCTGAAGAATACAGGCGTATTTAACAATAAGTTCTGCATAGCCCAAGGTTTCGGTAGCCTTAGTTATGACATGAATGGAGGAGGTAACACCATACAGCCTACCAACATCTATCTCTTTGGCAATGGGCTCAACGTAGAAAGTTCAAATTCAGAAACAAATAAAAACATCAACAAAGGTGGCATCACTGCCAATTGCAAAAACGAAGGTAATGCAAAAAAATATACTTCTACCTGGTATTACACCACGTCCGTAGATGGTGGAAAGAACTTGGGAACCCAAAAGACAGATGCAGCCTTCAAAGGTGAATTTGCAAAGATTGCCAATGAGTTTATCACAAAGAATAATCTTACTAAAGAAAAGACGACATGGTATTTCAACAACAATAACATCTCCATGGATAAGAATCAGGATGTTAATGTTGTAGAGAACTATAATCGCAATGATTATAATGTATCGTTCAGCATAGATGGAATTTCACCAGAAACAGATTATACCTATACATGGAAAGTAGATAACAAAGAGATTACTCCTTTAGAGGGCGGCAAAAGTATCAGTCTTGAGCTTAGTAATAAGAAACGCGTAGGTGTGGTAACTATTACTAATAGCAAGACTCAAAAGGTGGTTATGACCAAAGACTTTGTTATCAATCCTAAATATTATTCTATCGACCTCTATGCCGACAACTATGCACAAGGTTCTGGTAGTGAGACAGATCCATATATCATCAGCAACGACTTGGAACTGGCAAAGTTGGCTTATGACGTGAATAAAGGAACAGCAACGGCAGGCAAATACTTCAAGCTGAGTAATGATATAAATCTCGACAAAGCTCTATGGATACCTATCGGCTCAACAAACTATGAAGAAAAATACTTCAATGGTAAGTTTGATGGCGATGGATATTCCATCAACAACATGCGTATATTATGGGCAGACACAAACAATGATTGGAGTACATGGGGATTGTTCTCAGCTATCAAAGGTACAGCAGACAATGAGGCAAACTTCTGTAGAATTACCAACCTCGTCATGGACCATGCCCTGATAGAAAAAGAGTCTAATACTAACCAAATAGAAAAAAGCGGCAATGTCGCCGTATTGGTTGGTGAGGTACTTACTACAGGATTTTCAGAAGTAAGCAACATCATCGTTCGCAACAGCGTCATTACAGACAACAACGAGAGCTACAAAAGAAAACAATTCAGAGTTGGTGGCATTATTGGTAATCTTGAAGACAACCATATAACCCGACTATTCAATCTTTCGGCTCAGGTAGAGATAAAGATGTTAAGCAACGCTACGCTTAGCGATAAATGCTATATGGCTGAAGGCATAGGACACTATGGCGCACCAAAGACCAGTAGTTCGTATGCCATTCCGCTTACTAATATCTATGTACATGGCTCGATAGAAACAACCATCAACAGTAACAACTGCTATATAGGTGGAGTGATTGGTAATAATGCTAATAATAACAATATTACCAGCACTTCATCAACATGGTATTATACCGAGGCTGTTAACGTGGCAACAACCAACGTTGTGAACTATGGTACAAAACAGCCTCTTTCAGACTTTGCTAACATCTTTGCAGTAAACTGCGACTCATATATAGCAGAAAAAAATATCGATGGCAAGAGCGTGTGGACCTATATCAACAGTATAGGCTTCAAATTCAGTTTTACAAGACTTACTGTGGAACGAGGTTTTAATGCAGAAATAACAGCAGAAACAGTAAAAGGCAATGCAGCAAACGAGAAGTATTTCTGGTATACCTCTGCAGACAAAAAGACCTGGGAGTTGCAGAACAAGGATGCAGCATCCTATCCGTTTACCCTTCCAAGAAAAGACTACGACCAATATGTGTATGCAGAATTGGCGGATGGTAGCTCACGTTCTGGCATCATCAAGATAGAAGCGGTGAGAGTGGAGGCTAAGCTGATAAGCAATAGTGGGGAAAATACCATCTCTATAAGTGTTACTAACAACATTTGGAACAATAACGATTATCTCAATATCACCTACTCTTGGGTAAAGAATGATGATGAAGAGCATCCTGTAAGCACAACCTCTACTTATGATAAGAGTAAGCTTGGCAATAATGATAAATTGAAATGCCACGTTGTGGTAAAGAGCCAAGATGGGATTGTGTTATTAGACAATTGGCTGGTTTATGTAAAGAGCGTGATATATATATGCCCTGCAGGAGTAACTGTAGGTACGACAACATACAATGCAGGAAACGACAACAATGATGGTTTAACTCCAGAGACAGCTGTGCTGACATGGAATGGCGCATACACAAAGTTGGATAAAGAAGGCTCATGGGACGATAACATCATCGTGCTGATGGGAAGAAGTGATTATGGTGTTACCAACAATAGTAGCAACGGCTTCACATCCGTAACTTTCTATAGCAGTTCTGACTGGGAGAATAAGAAGAAAAATTCTCCTTTCTTCAAGAATGCAACCATAACGGGTAGTTGGAACGATGTAGACTATCATGGAGTTATGCAGATGAAAGGAGGAAGTAATAGAGATGAAAGCTTACCTATTTATGGAGATACTCGTTTTCAACATCTCACCTTCGAGAGAAGCAATAATAATAGTGATAAATATGACATCTTGTATTGCCAATACAACAACATGGAGATGGGCGAAGGCATACAGATGATTAATTACAAGGATATGTTCGATGCAGATGGTACTATTTCTGGTGCTAAATCTACGTCATTCCAAATTTTTGGTGGCTTTAAAGACGATGCCCGTTTTCGTAATCTCTGGGAAGGAGATAATCTGAAAAAGATGGATGAATCGCTACCACATGGACATGAAGGCTTTTCTATAAAGATTAAGTCGGGACACTATTCTACAATATGCGTAGGTGGACGTCAGACTCAATCTAATATAAATGGTCTAATGGGTAGCCCAAATATGCCTATCAAATGTACGATAGATATTGATATAGACAGAGATTTTAATGATAAACACACATCGGGCAACGGTGACAAGACTCCAACCCTTGATGTAGCTGTCATCCTTGCAGGCAACCATGAGGGAGCTATGGTGGGAGATGTGGATATCATTATCAAGAGTGGAAAGATAGGTCGTGTGGTTAATGGTTCTTTGGGTGCAAAACGAAAAGTCAATGATAATAGTAACGCACCATACAACACCTTTATGGGTCGCGCCAACATCCTTATAGACCCTGCACAATCAGAAAACAACAAACAAAACAAAGATATCAATAGCCGAGTAGAGATTACTGAGATTTATGGTGGTAGTGCAGGTCGTGGATTCGGAGATAATGAGGAAGTAGAAAATCCTTTCTATGGACAGAGCACTATAACTATCAAGGGCGGAACATTCTTGATTCCAACAGAATGTAATCAAGACATGATATTTAGTGGCATCTATGGTGCTGGTGCTGGCGGTATGAATGGTATCGGAGATGATGCCAATCATACACCAGATACTCGCATACCATATTGGAATGATGTTAATACAAAGTCGGTGATAAACTTTGGTGGATATGCTACTGCCAAAGATAAGCTCTGCTTTTATCATTGTTACAACAGCAGCACACGAACATTTACCGACATAGACCCAAGAGAAACAAGTACTAACATCATTATCGAAGGTGGTATCTTCGGTTCTTCTACAAAACCTATCGATGGCATCTATGCTGGCGGTAGCGGATATATGAGCTTAGACCTTTGGCCACATAGAGGAATTCCAAGTAAAGTGGGTGGAAACATATACGGAAAGGCAGGAGAAACCGTAGCCTCAATGACCATCAACGGTGGCGAATTCTATTGCGAAAACGGTATCTTCGCTGGTGGACGTGGTACGGATTATTTCTATGCTAAAAAGGATAATAATAAGATTTATGGTACACCAAGCGACTATACAGACCTCGGCAAGATATACGGCAACGTAGAACTGACCATTAATGGCGGTAAATTCCATTGCCCTGTATTCGGTGGTGGATATGGCGTGGCTGATGCCAAACTCTTAAACTCAAACAACATCAACACCCTTAACAACATGGCACGCCTCTATGGCTCGTCTACAGTTAAGATTAATGGTGGTACATTCTATGATAATATCTATGGCGGTGGAGACATGGCTGTAGTGGAGAAAGGAACTAACGTTATTATTAGCGATAGCGCCGACATTAGAGCCGACGTGTTTGCTGGTGGTAATGGTAGAATAAAGCGTGCTGATACAGACCAGACTATTAATGACAACACATGGCATCCTGAACTCGTAGGTAAGGTATTGGGCAATACAAACCTCACATTCTTTGGTTCTACCAAGGTGGCTCCATATATATATGGCGACATCTATGGCGGTGGCAACTTGGCACAAGTAGGAGGCGACACACATATTAATATGTATGCAGCCAACTTTGCAGGCGAGATATTTGGTGGCGGTAAGGGAAGCATAACTGACGGAAATGGTTATGCCATTGCAAAAGATTTATATACCTATGCCAACGTAAATGGCAACACCTTTGTTTCATTGGCTAAAGACCAAGGTGTACAAATTAAAGATGAGAAAAAGGAGGAAGACAACTACTCTATCAACGTAATCTGGAACAGAAAATTAGATAGTACTAAAGAGAATTTCATTAAATGGGATACAAATAAAACAGAATTCTTTGCTAATGGCAAATTCCTAAACCCTCATAATATATATGGTGGTGGCAACTTGGCATGCAATGTAACAGGCAAAGCCACACTTGACATACAAAAGGGTATGACTTCATTCTCACTCTTGAAAACGGCAGAATGGAAGGCTGCATACGACGACAATAATAATCCACACTTCTCTGTATTCGGTGGTGGCTATGGTTTGAACACTACTGTAGGCAATACCGATGTGACAGTAAATGTGGTGGGCGACTATAGTGTTTACGATGCTGAGATAAAAGACGACACAGAACAGCTATCTAAGGGGCAGACTCCACTACGCGCTAAAGGCGAAATGAATGTCTTCGACAACTCGAAAGGTATTCCAAACTTCACTATCTTGGCTGTATTAGGAGGCGGATATGCTGGTACTGTGGATAACGATGCCAAGGTTACGATAGATGGCAAGACTTTCATTCATCGTGTATATGGTGGTGGATTTGGTGACCCTACATCTACTGTCAACAACGAAACGGGTAAGATTGGTGGCAATACCGAAGTATACGTAAAAGGTGGAAATATCTATGGCGATGTATTCGGTGGTGGTGCTGGCGTGAAGCCTAAGAAGGAAACAAGCGGCACTTACACCTATTTCACTAATGTGGCTAAAGTCGATAAAACCACCAAGGTTGAGGTGTCTGACGATGCTCATGTATTTGGAAATGTATATGGTGGTGGCGATATGGCTAATATTGGTTCGTATATAACTCTTACAAATAAAGTAGAGTATTACGGCAATAAGCCTAAGAGCACTTCAACTTTTGACCAAACTAATGGCAACTTTATAAGCTATGAAGCTACAAACTACAAGTCGTTTGTTAACATCGTTGGTGGTAACATCTTTGGTGAAATATTTGCTGGAGGTAAGGGTCTGAAGAAGGCTGATGCTCCTGAATATAATAAGGTAGGACGAATAAATGGTAATACCATACTGCATATTGCCAATACCAACGAGGCGGGTATGGAGCGTATCACACCTATGGTATGGAGCCGTGTATATGGCGGTTGCGCCTACGGTGTTGTTGATGGTAATACTCTTGTGCATATCGAAGGCGGTATGCTCGGACTCAACATCTTTGGTGGTGGCTATGGCGATATACCTATCACCAACGATAAGACTGACAGCAATAGTGGTCAGTCTACGGCTTCGTCGACCCTTGAGCAGGTGCTTGGCAAGAAGGATACAAATAACGAAGGCACCTATGCCTGCATTCTTGGCAACACTAAGGTACAGATAGATGGTGGTGCATGGCTTTGGGACCGCAAGGCTGACAAGAATGGAAACATCACTACATGGCTCGACGCTCAGACTGATAGTGATAAGGTGTGTGAGAACCTTGATGAATTTAAGGATATCATATATGCCATACATAATGCTAACACCCTTGGCGAGATTACCAATGCCAAGGCTAAGGCTGCTATGAGCAGAATTGTCAATAACAAAGATACAAAGGAATTCTTTGAGATGACAGATGGAGACTTCGGTTCGGCTCACTTCGCAAAGAACCATAATATCTTTGGTGGTGGTAACCGTGCATGCTATGTAGGCTACGACATAAATGGAAATAGTACAGGTGATGGTACAGGAGAGGCAATAGTGGAAATAAACCATTCGCCTGTTACTGATATCATTGGTGCCAACGGCAAATCGCTCGATATATTAGACTTTACCACTCTGCAAGGTCTATGTTGGTATCTTGCAGAAAAGAATTCCAATAGTCCACAGTTCTCGGTATTCGGTGCAGGATATGGTGCAAACACCAAGGTGAGAAATGCTAAGGTGTATGCACAGGCAGGAGCCATGATAGAATTGAATGGTACGCCTAACAAAATAGATGGTAAATACTTCCGCTATGCAAGTCAAGAGGAAGATAGATTGGAATATACCAACTTCGAGACAAACTTGTATATTGACTACATGGCTGTTTCGAAGGAAGACAAGAAGCTATATTATGGTAGCGTGGATGGAACAAGCGATGATGCAAACACTTTCCGTCGCTACTATAACACTCGTATGGCTTGGACTCTCGGTATTCCAAGCTTTACATTCCAAGAGATTCATGGTGGTGGATTCTCTGGATATGTAGAAGAAAACACATATGTAGAAGCTAACAACCAGTTGGCTTGCTATAATATATATGGTGGTGGACTTGGAGCTCTACCTTATGGCACTCTAAACGAAACTACAGACAAAGATAATCATTACGACTTCGGAAGCGTAGGCGGCAACTCAAAGGTATTCTTTAAGTCGGGCAACGTGGCAAGAAATGTATATGGTGGTGGTGCAGGTATAGAATCAATACGAGTAAGCGGCAACAATATCGTTAGCTTGGATTCTAAGACTGGTAGCATCATCGACTTCCCAGACATGGCTCGAGTGAAGGGTAAGACCGAGGTGCATGTGTATGGCGAAAACGTGGGTGTACCTCCGTTGGTTATCGAACGCACCGTAATCATGGGTAATGTATATGGTGGTGGCGACGTGGCTAACGTTGGTTTGAATACCCAAAAGGCTACAGCAAAGAAGATTGATGATGCAGAAAGCCTTAGTCCTTCTAACTTTACATCGTTTGTAAATGTTCGTGGCGGCACTATCCTCTCAAAGGTATTTGCAGGAGGAAATGGTCGAACGGCTGACGTATGTGGTGACTATACTAAGTTGGGTGGCATATATGGCAATGCGTGTGTTGTTACAGGTAGGCCTGTGATGACATATCCATATAATGAGTTTGCTACTGGTTCTACTACAGAATATACAAGCACCAGCCTCAACCCTTCAGAGGAGAAATACTTGGTTAATCCTGACGCTACAGTAAACAAAGACCTCATGCCAAGCATCATGAATAGCGTTTATGGTGGAGGTCAGAATGGTACAGTATATGGCAACACTCTCGTTGCTATCAAAGATGGTGCACTATATTACAACATCTTTGGTGGAGGATGGGGAGACGAAGAAACCAATACCTCTGCCAACATTACTGGTAATACCAACTTGAGCATAACAGGTGGACAGGCTATGCTCACCTCGTATTGGTCAACAACAATGCGCAACTGGGAACCAGCAACTATCGTTGGTGACAAGACTTATTCTCCTCAGTATATACCTGCAACACAGAAATTTAAAGTTAACCATAATATATATGGTGGTGGCGACAAGACTTGCGTTGTAGGCGAGAAGGACAAAGATGGCAATCTGGTTGCTAACAGCGGTAATACATATATCAAACTTGAGAAAGGTTTGCTCCATGATAACACTCAGCTATTGTCGGGAGTAACTACAACACAATTCTTCAGCTCTAATGAGTGGAAGGAGATATATAACAAGGTGGGTTCTCCTCACTTCTGTGTATTTGGTGGTGGATTTGGTGAAAAGACATTTGTGCTCAAAGATTCGCATATAGAAGTGGCTATGGAGACTCGTGGAAGCATAAATAAAGACAATGATATCGTAAAAGGTGAAGAATATAAACACTTCGTCAGCGACTATTCGATGATGGATATCGTGGGTGGAGGTTTCTCTGGACAGGTAAACGGAACTACACACATCAATGGTGCAGGTGGTGCTTCATGCCGTCGTGTGTTTGGTGGCGGATTCTATAATTCTGTAAAGGCTACGGATATAAACATCAAGGCTATAGACTGCCACGACATCTTTGGTGGTGGCTTTATGGGTGATGTGGAGAAAGAAACAAAAGTCGTCATTGGCTCACAAGAAGGCAAGACTTCTACATCAACTTTTGGTAATGATGATATTTATGTTCATGGTAGCGTATATGGCGGTAACGACGTGTCGGGAGCTGTGAACATAGTGCTCGACAACAATGGATATTTTAAGGATAATGGCGGTACAGGTACCAATGTCAACATCTATGGCGGTCATATCTATGGCGACGTATATGGTGCTGGCAATGGCAACTATCTGTATGCTCTCGACAAAAAGGGAAACAAGAAGGTTACTGTAAACGAATATTACCCTGTAAATCCTAACGATTCTGAATCAGAGACTATTCCTTTGGTTTATACTGTGCCTATGCGTGAAACTATGCCTTCATATATGGCAGCAAGCGATGCAGCAAAGATTGTGAACATAAACTCATGGCGTCCTATCACAAACAAGGTAAATATCGACATCAAGGGTAACTCTACTTCTGATATTATCACTATCGATGGAGATGTATATGGTGGTGGAAACTCTGCTTCTGTACAGAAAGTTCACGACTACGATTCTGAAAGTCAGGAGGGTGATATAAAAATTAATATTGGCAATAATGTCAATATTAGAAGTGTGTTTATGGGATGCAATGGTGAGGCTCTCTTTGCTAAGTCTGAAGACAACGACTTCATGAATAAGTTCCAAAAGCTGAATGGAGATGTAGAAAATGGAAAGGAACTAAACCTTGCAGATACCATCGACTGGATTAACGATCCGTCAAACAAGGGTATCAGCACTCTATATCTTTCAACAGTAAATGCACAGCGCCCACTTGTATACCCTCACCTACTCGACCTTTATTTCCAGTCGGTAGAAACTGATATTCAAGGAAAGTTGACATGGAATGGAAGTGAAAGTGGCGACGGACTTACAAACTGTACTATTGGTACTTTCTGCTGCGGAGGCAATCGTGGCAACATGAGTGTATACCCTAATTCTGTAGGTAATGTTGTTGACTATACCTTCCCTGTTGGTCTTGTGATAACAAACAAGATTGTAGGCGGTTGCAATAATGCAAACTATAATTATAAGGATTTGGTTACTCACGAGGGTGGCTATCTGCTTGGTAACACTCATTCTGAATATCCTTTCATAAAGCTCACTATCAAGAACAAGTTTGAGCCTAAGGAAGACAACAATGCTTATATTGGCGGAAATGTCTATGGTGGATGCTATCAGGCAGGTACTGTGCGTGGTGATATCGCAATCATTCTTCAGAGCGATATGCTTGAGGGTAAGTCGAAAGAAAAGCTCGACAATTCTAACGACTTCCTTTCATCTAAGCCTCAATATTCCGCTCTTAATGTATATGGTGCTGGATATGGTATGGAGAGCTATGTATATGGTAATACAGATGTTAGAGTGGCTGAGGGCATGAAATGTGATACTGTATCTACAACTTCTGACATATTTAATGCCTCTGGTGTATCTGCCAACTTCGTATATGGTGGCGGTCAGCAGGGTAATGTTATCGGCGTTACTAACGTTGATGTATTAAATGGTCATATCTACAAGTCTGTTACTGGAGGTTCATACTCCGGCTATGTATGGGGATCTACACAGGTAAAGGTAGGATATCCTATATATTATAAGGTGAAAGACAAGCAGTCGGGCATCTATCTCTTGGATCGTACAGATAAGAACAATAAGTATATAGACCGTGAGGGCAATACAGAAACAGGTGCTATCCTCTCTGACCTTGCCTCAGAGACTATTAAGCAAGACATTAAACTCATAGCTGGCGATATTATTTCGCAGGCTGTTTATGAATCTATCATAGGTAAGCAAGGTCTTACTGCAGAATTTGTAAAGACTGATTGTTTTGAGAAATGTGTATCTTCGCCAGATTCTCTTACATGGGATGACATAAACATTTGTATTGGCGAGGCTATATATGGTGGTGGATATTCTGTTGCTCAAGGTACATCGGTATTGGCTAACGACTCTACCGTGCTGAAATATACAGATAAATACAATATCAATAAAGCTTTCACTACTGAAAATAGTAGACTGGTAGGATTGGCAGAACTGCCTAACGGTACTACAGAAGGCTTTGGTGGAAATACCACTATCCTCGTAGCCGACAATACCACTATCCTGGTAGCCGACTCTACTCGCGACCATATCACCATCTCTCACCAAGAGATGAAGTCGATAGTATTGCCTAACGGTACCGACCTCTTTGGCTATTACTATAAGCATAAAGATGGCAACTATCGATTTATATCTCTCCAGGACAGTTATTTCTATGGAGACGGATATGACAAGCCTGTTGGTCAAAGTGATACAGATAAGAATATATATGTGTATGACAGCGAAGGTGGTATCTTTGGCGATGGTCACCAGTCGTATGCTGAAGGATTCCGTAGTGCAGACCTCACAGGATATGGCTTTACTGACTATACAATAAATAATCCTAAGATTATCAACACCTTCCAGCGTATGGATATCCTACGTTTGGAGGATAACTGCTTCAATGTACTTGGTGCTCGCGACTATGCTACCAACGTAACGAACAAGACTCCATATTCTATTGCTCGTGTGGGCGAGATACAGATGTTTGCTAAGAATATAGCTCTTACAGACAATAAGCTTCAAGGTAAATCTGTGAAACGCGCACGCAACTATATGGGTCTGGCTAACAACATCCACTATGTGGGTGCTGTTACATCAAACGTGCCTTTCAATGACGCATCAAAGGAAGCTTGGCGCAACGATACTGGAGAGGTTCCTGCATCTGGAGAACATGCTAATAAATCATATCTCGAAGTAAAACAAAGCTACATTGACCAATACAAAAATGATGCAGACGAAGCAACATTCCAAAAGCGTAACGAGGGTACTGCAAAGAATATGATTGGTATTGCCTCGGGCTACGCTTTGAAGATTCAGAATGTACAGGAGCTGTATGATGCCAACAAAAAGATTGTTGACAAGATATACTATGGTCCTATCTATGGTGTGATAGAAATGAACCTCATCGACGTAAGAGAAGATGAGGGTGGTGGCTATGTATATGCCGACAATGTGCATAAGCGTGATAATGGCAATAATCCTGACTTCCTCGAAACAACAGGTAACTTCGTATTCCCTTACGAAGAGAAGCAGAACAGATATATCGTCGACGACTGTTTCCCTACAGGTTTCAAGGGCCTAAAGACCGATGATCCTGATTCTGAAATAGATGTACACTATTGGTATGTAACAGGTTTCAACTACTATTATAACGCTCATATTACAGGCTATACATATAAGGACGCTATGAAATTCAACAACGATAATAGCGATGGTCTTACAGTTCTTGCTGGTCTTAAACCAAAACAGCCTGTAGCTGTTCATAGTTGGAAGATGCGTAGCGGACATCCTACAGATACAAACGAATATTCTTGCGACCTTGAATATCGTAACTATCTCAAAGCAGGTACTGAGGGTAATGTAGATATGGACAACCAGGACGTATCCGGCGGATACCAGCTCAGCATCGGTGCCTCTTCTTCAGAGAAATATGATGGCAAGGGATTCGCTGCTGTATTGCCGATGAATGGAGTATTTGATGAAAAAAAGAACTATGTGAACCCAAACCTTCCTTCCGAACTGACAGAAGGTGATGCAAAGATATCATTTGAACTCTCTGATAATGTAAACAACACCACAACAGAATACTTCAACAAGCATTTGTCGAAGAAGTGTCTTGCCACTCTTATTCTTAAGGCTCCTGCCTATAGCAAATATAATAGCGAAGAAGATAATAAGCCTATTATCAGTAAGGTTGCTACGTCTGCTTTCTTCACTCTTTCTGCTACCGGTAACTACGAGAAGGTTGAAAATAATACAAACCTATCTGCAGGCACACAATATTATATTAAGAATGGTATAGAAGGAGAATATGCAAAGGTAGATCCAAGCCTGATATTCAAAAAGAATACAGATGGATACGATCTTGTAAATATCAAAGATGTTATTGCAGGTGAAAACTACTTCTGCGAGGTGCCACGTATCTATACCTATACCATCTACCTCACTATAGAATATGTGCAGGGTCCGAATATCAATGGTAATATTACTGTTGACAACTGCGCTTTGCCTGGCGAAATGATTCGCTTGAAAAAGAATAATGTAACAATCGCTGCCGACCAAGCATTCTCTGCTAATGGTTACTATTGGCGTATTGGTAAGCGTAAGAAGAATGCTGATGGTAAGTGGGAATTCGAAGACGCTACGGAATGGGATACCACTAATAAGGCAACAGGCTACGACACATATAAGCAAGGTGACGCCAAGACTGCCGAAGGTCTTTTCAAGAACTGTAAATACGACAAGACTAACGACTATCTGGATATCCCTGCCTACTACTTCATGAATGGCTATGGTGTGCAGCTTGGTATCACCATGAATGGATTGGATAAGATCTTCACAGTAGATATGAACGACGACAATGAATTCTTAATCCATAACTACCACCGTATGAATCCTCACAAGGAAGGTCTCAACATTCATCTTGCTGAGGCTATTAAGCGTGCAAAAGAAGAAAAGGATGCTGCTACAGGTACTACAACAGTTCCATTTGCAGAACCTCGTATCTATATCTCTGATTTAAGCGACCTCACAGCTTTCATCAACTTCATTGACACCATAGGCGCAGACGGCAAAGCTCCTCGATATGGTGCCAACGCTCAATTTGTGCTCCAAAAAGACCTTACTGTGCCAAGCGACTTCGTTTGTGGCACAGGCATCTTCCATGGTATCTTCCATGGTAATGGTCATGTCATCCATGGCTTACCTCAGGATAAGTCTCTCCTCGCAGAGAACCAAGGTCAAATCTATAACCTCGGTCTTGAGAGCGGCAATATTGCAGCTAAAGGCAGCACCAATGCCGGCGCCTACCATTGCTGCTTCGAGCAAAATCCATCATCAAGCTCATCATCAAGTGAAGCCTCATCATCCTTGTCCGATGGCGTTTCTACGCCATTCGCTCCTATCGTCTATCGCATGGATGGCTCTGCCGACACCCACTACACCTCTGATGATTTCAAATACGGCCGTGTAGCCTACGACCTCAACGAGTACTATCTCCGTGCTCGCTATAGCAACGATGCCTCAAACCCTGACGACATGAAGGCTCTGAAATATGTCTACGACTATTATGCAAATGGCGACTACCAGTATGCCAACCGTGCTGATGCTATCACAGGCAAGAATACAGGTATCACCTACCTCCGTACAGGTCTTGATAGCGACCTCCCTAACTATGAGCAGGCAGAAACCCGCCATAATCAAGCCCACGACATCGATAAAGCCAGAGCAAAGGCAGCCTCGTTCGACGGCGTTTCTACGCCGTTCGCCTACGAGCCTCTCTTCGATGCCAACCCTGCTGCCACCACCCTCACAGCTTCCAACATCATGAACGACTTCATCTTCTGGGGGCAAAAACTGCAGGCTACACCAGAATCATACCCACAGGCTATAGAGTCTCATCAGAATTGCTACATGACAAACCATGTATACCGCACAGCTGGCTATTATGGCGACACCAAGCTTGACGCATTCCATTACAATGCTTACAACTACTTAGGTGGCACCATGACTACCTATGTACATAAGCCAAGCATCACAGCTATCGACTTCACCTGCAAAGGCGATATCAGCAAAGCTATAGGAACAAACAATGGTATCTTCTACCCTCCTGTCGATGACAACGCAAAGGTGTTCAGCGACTTCAGCGTTAAGGATGATGTCACCAAGAATCTATTGGTATATACAAATAATAATATTGATATAGACAGCGACACCGAGGCTTACGATGTAGTAAACAAATATCTCAGCTACAACGAAAGTACAAGAGAATCGCTGATAAAGGGACATCATGTATTCACAAATACAGAAGGCTTCACTACCGCCTTCCTCCACCTCGTGGAGCGCACTGCTGATAATAAGAATAGCGAAGGCGGTATCTGCGAGAACAACAACTTCTGTACACCATTACCATTCACCGTTACCAACCATGCTTGGTATGTACGCAAGCCTCAGCAATATGCCAACGACAAAACTGGCGCTTGGGAAGGCATCTGCCTACCATTCACCGTTCATAAAGTTGCAGCATCTATAAATGGTGAGATCACTCACTTCTACGGCACACCAACTGCCGATGAGCTATCAACACCATCTCTAAATACTCATACCTTGCATCATGAGTACTGGCTTCGCGGTCTTACCACTGTTGGCAAAAATGGTACAGATATAGCTGCCACCTTCCAGCGCCCAGGCTTAACCAGCGAAGGTCTCTTCATGCCTATAGCCGAAAGCTCTGTCTCTCCATCCTTGTCCGAAGGTGTTTCCTACACCTTCGCCACCCCATTCTTCATAGACACCTATGAATCCCGCCTCTACAACAAGGACGCCAACCCTTACTATGCCGCCCCTCACACCTACAGCAACTACCCATTGCTCACCTCTGAGGTGCCATACATAGTACGCTTCCCTGGCGATGGCTATTATGAGTTCGACCTCTCAAGCAAGTTCTACAACGATATCCTTGGCAAGAGTGAACCTGAGCAGACTGTTGCTTTCAATGCTTATGGCTACGAAAACATGGAAACGTCGTATGGCTCGATAACAATCCCTGTTACTAAGCAAATGGCTACAACAAAAGATGGCTACACTCATTGCGGTACATTCGCTGCCAAAGATATCAAGAAGGATGCCATCTACAGTATGAACGACAAAGGTAACGCTTTCATCTCTGAAACCTCTACTGCTACAAGCATAATGCCGTTCCGTACATATATGACAGCAAAGACTACTAAGGCAAAAGCCCTGTCTTATGCTCCATCTATGATAAAGATTGCTGAGTCTACAGGCATTGACAAGATAACACCAGAGATAGGTGTGGCAGACAAGGATGATGCTACAGGTAGCTATCTAATTGTTCGCCCTATTAATAATAACAAGGTGCGAATAGAGAGTAATATCTCTACCACCATCTATGTATACACTATAACAGGACAGCTCTACCGCATCCTCGATGTGATACCAGGTAATTCTGTATATAGCGGATTCCAGCAAGGAGCATATATCTTCGGCAAGGCAAAGATAATGGTACAATAAGTGACTACTTCCTGCGTTAAATATCACAGATATTTTGATAAAACAAATATCTAAAAGAATACTTATGGCTGAGCAACCATCATATTCAACCACTAAAAACGGCAAACGCCTAATCTATATAGATGGCGTAGGCTGGCGCTATGCCACAGAGCACCGCATGACACGCTGGCCTCTGTGGAAAGATAGCCGTAAGCCTGGTACATATATGATAACGCTCAATATAAATGGTAGCCAAAAGCTTCTTGGCACCCTTGCAGGTAGCAGCGCAGCCATATACAGCTGGATGAAGGAACACCCTGAAGAGGTAAAGGCTGCGAGCGCCGATGCTTATTACTACCGCCATGCGCTGCTGGGCACAGGGGCTATGCCTTTTGTGCTTAAGCCTGTCGTAGAAACGACAGGCCACAAGGAGCAAGCAAGCGATAAAGCCCCAGCAAGCTATATGCAAGCTAACTATAAAGCCCCCGATAGCTATAAGGCCACTACCAGCTATAAGCAGCCATCCTCGTGCGGTGGCGTTTCTACGCCATCCGCCAAATCTCGCACCCACTTTCCGCTACCAGCCCTATCTCAGCCTGGCGCTCCGCATATAGAGCTTAGCCCATTAGGGATAAAGGTGAAGGAGAGCTTAGAGCGTATGCCGCAAGTAGAGCCAAAGATAGAGCTGGTATGCTACTCGATAATGCCCAACCATATCCACTTTATAATAGCTGTAAGGGGCGAGCTGAGCAGACCTATCGGCACTATAATCCGCTCCTTTATGGGAGCAACCTCTCGCTCGCTTCATATGCTAAAGGCTGAAGGCAAGATACAATGGAACTCTGCTGCAGCCAGCATAGCAAGAAAAGCATCTACCGAGAAGCCATCACTATGGCAACCAGGTTATTGCATCGGCATATGCCATACGGAACAAAAGCTACACACCCGTATCGGCTACGTCATAGAGAATCCATTCTTTGGAATACTCGAAAACGAGCGCCACGACTTCATGAAGCGTACAATGATGCTTACCATAAAAGGTCGTAGATATAGCGGATATGGCAATATGCTCTTATTGAAAGAGCCCGACCGCTTACAGGTGTTCTGCCACCGCAACCACCCTGTTACGCATGAGCCATACCATCTGACGCAAGACTTCATGGAAGAAAAGCAAGCTATACTCAATGCTGCAGCCGATGGTGTAGTAATTGTCACTCCCGGTATATCGCCTGGTGAAGCCGATATAATGTGGTCGGTACTCCAAAACGGAGGCTACGTGATAAACATACAGCAAGAGGAAATACCTATTAGCGACAAATGGCACCCCGAAAAAGAACGCCGTATATATTGTTCGCAAGGACAAATGCTTGTGCTCTCTGTCCACGACCTACCCCACCAGACTTTCTATGACTGCATGGGGCAAGAGATCCCAATGACCACCAGCTATGCTCGCTTTCATCTCCTCAACTTCGTTGCTGAGGAACTTTGCCAAGAAGGCATAGAGAATGAATGCGGACTATGTATTTGAAAATAATAAAGACAACAACAAGATAAAAAACTCGATATATGAATATAAAGAATAAGATAATAACAAAAGAGTTGCTATATGCTGTCATGCTGCTTTTCATGATGGTATGGGCGAATAGTGCGTGGGCACAAAATGTAACAAGCCAAGAAAAGTTACTTTATTCTACCGACTTCCAAGATTGGGTGAATGTTACATCAAGCGACACAGAGACGGAGATAAACAAGAATAAGAACGGACAAGAGCTAAGAACTACAGATGGGCAGCCACTTAGCTTCTATCTTAAGCAAACATCTGTTAAGAATGATGGACATAATAATAATAAATCAACTTGGTATGATGATACAAAGAGAGATTTCTCTGTTAGCGATGGCTGGATGATGGCTGAAAAGAAAGCTGACCCATACGCCAGAATATCGGAAATTAAGAATGTTACAAAAATTGTTTATATTCAAACATCTACAGGCAGCGATCGTGGTTGGGGATTGAAAGCTAAAAGCAAGGATGATGCTGATTGGACGATAATATATGATACTTATATCAATAAAATACCAAGTATTAATAATGTAAAAGGCAATTCAAATGGTCAGAGAGTAGAAATAACACAAGACCTTAATGGCAATAAGCTTAACCTCAAAGATGTGCAGTTGATGTTCTATAGCCTCAACAATGCACAAAACGCTTACATGCAGTCTCTTGAAATCTATGGTAACGTAGAAGTAAAAGAGAATGTTAATATCACATATTATGATACTGATGGCACAACAGAACTCGGCAAGGAGACTGTTGATGCCAGCAAACCTTTGGCTTTCATGAAAGGTATAGAAAGTAAGGTTATTATTCCAGAAGGTTACAAATTTCGTGGTTGGTTTGATGGAACGGTAGAATCGTCAGAAAAGGTTGTGGAAGGCTCAGAGCTATCTATTGACCTCTATCTCTATGCTAAAGTTACGCCTGAGGAAAAGGCTACTGTTGGTAGCAACTACACATATAATCTCACTAAGAGAAACTTCTATCAAGAGGACCACGAGCTGATAAATATTGATGGAGGTGCATGGCATGATGTAAAACATGGATGGGGCTTCAGCAAAGGTGGAACTATAACCCTAAGCGTGGCTAAGAAAGCACATATCGATATTACATTATGCAATGAGAGTAAAGACGAGACCGGCACCATTACCATCACCGACGCAAGCGGAACAGAATGGGCAAGCTTTAAAGCTAAAGCAGCAGATGGAGATGGAGATGTACAAGGAATAGACTATAAAGGCAACACACCAACCACGCTTACTATCAACGTGCCTGCCGGAGCATATATACATGGCATAGACCTTAGCAACTACTTGCCGGTGTATGTAAGTTTCGATTGTTCAGACAAGAACATACAGGGAGTATGCCCAGAGAAAATACTTTGCGACCCTAAAACAGGCAAAGCCACTATGCCTAACCACATACAGCTGTCGCGAGACAGATTCACTTTCGTAGGCTGGACAGATGGTACTAATATTTATACTTCAGGCAGCGACTATGCTTTTGAGCAAGACGTAACCCTGAAGCCAAAAATGAGAAAAAACACTCTCGGGCTGTATGATACAAACAGCCCGATAGAGGTGGTATGGCATTTCGATTACAGAAAGGCACACCCTATCAGCATCAGTAATAAATCTACCAATAAAGTATTGCCTTATACAAAGACAATAATGGTAGAAGGCGAAGAACAAGACATCACATTGATGATGGATGCTTCGAATGGTAAAATTGACAATACCGACGACCGTATAAACCTATTAAGTAATGGAGCTGAGGGTGCACAGATAAACAATAGTACATTGTTCACAATACCTGCCGTCTACGGCATGACCATTACAATACATGCATCAGATAAGGTTGACGACACATCTAATAACAACGAAACCATCTTTGGTTCCGGTGCTACTGATGCGTGGATAGAAGTTAGCGATGATAATGGCTATACAGTACCTGAAGAGCTCGTAAAGATTACTGATAAAAAGACAATAACCTTCACCTATAAGGGTGATGCAGAAAAAGCTAAAATCAATATTCTAAGGTCAGGTTCAAATAACTCATGGGGTTTTTATAAAGACTTTACTGTGACTTATCCTGTATTGCCAAGTATAGACTTTGTAAAGACAATCTCTAACCAAGACCTTACAACATTCCCTAACGAAGACGTAGAGAATGCTGGTAATGTAAAGGCTGAATTAAAGAATCCTGAAGCCACCTTGCATACTAATATAGGAAAACGCTATAAGGAAGGTGATGTGGTTACGATTTCTGTTTCACCTAAGTATGGCTATAAGCTTACTGAATTTAAGGTAAATGGCGTTGTGAGCACAGCACGAACTATTGACCACACTATCGTTGTTGGCAAAAACACCATCAGCGTAACTTATGAGCGTGAAAAGTTGTATAAGGTTTCTGTAAGTTCTGCAGATATCAAACTTGGTTCTTTCACCCTCACTAATTCAAACGACAACTTCTATACCGAGACTCGCAATAAAGATAATATCATAACAAACGCAGAATGCTGGTATACAGAAGGAACAGAGGTTACCGTGAATGGTGATGCCTCGATAAACTATATGCTCGACTATTGGTCGGATGGCACAAATAAGCTATCAGAAACCGACCCTTACATCTTTAAAATGGGAACCGAAAACCGCACCATCATTGCCAACTTCAAGCTTGGTTACATTGGTAATGTGGTATTCAAGCTTCCTGAGGATATGGTGAATGGAGCATCTGATGATAACGATGGAACCTATAGCATTACTCCTGACGAGCTAAAGAACGTAAGATCGTTTGCCATACCATCAAACTATACTTTCTATAGAAGTAAAGATGCTGCAGGCAAAGGTTCTACAATGGCTTATTGGGTTATAGAGAATAGCAGTAGCGAGAATCAAAACCGCTACGAACCAGGACAGCTATACTCGTTTAGAAATCCTAACGAGACCCTCACCCTTGTGCCTGTATTCAAAGACAACCTTGCTACTGCCGACAACCGTCTCGACACCACTATAGTACGTTACGACTTTGGTCGCAACATACAAAATTATTATGACCCTAACCTAAAGCAATATCGCAAGGTATGTGCGCAACCTGTAAATATAAGCCACAACCAGAAACCTTATTGGACAGCACAGGCATATGTGAATGTGGTAGAGGAAGGTACAGACAAGTCGCATACACGCGATTTCGCTATACTATGTGATACTGGCACCGATGGCTATATCCGCAATACCGACCTTGACAGCTGGTGTGCTTTTGGTCCAGGCACCAAGCTATTGGTACCTGCAGGTAATGGTACAAAGATTACTATGCTTACATATTCTAAGATAGTAACGACGAAGTTTGATGGCGTGGTACCTACACTCGATGTAGAACGCACAAACACAGAACGCAAGAAAGCAAATAGCGAAAAGATATTTGTGTATAGCTATACTACTAATAGCTCAAAAAACAACGTGGCTATTGAAATAGGTAATGACTATTCATACTACCAATGGTTGGAGGTGGAACTACCAAAGGCAAACATGGTAAATCTGCACGCTACCGTTGATGATAATGTTCGTGGAAAGATTTCATCTATAGAATCTGCATCAGGAAAATATGAAACCGAAGAACTTGACGATGGAGGCTACGCTTTCCATAAGGGCGACCGCGTGAGAATGACCATTAAGCGTAAGTTTGGTTATGAACTCGACAAGATTGTAGACCCTGCAAAGAAAGATAAGAATGGCAATCCTCTTGCCGTACTTGAGATTATTGACGACAACACTGTAAAAATGGTAGGACTAAATGATGTTTCTACCACAGGTATTGTTACCAAAAATCCAGATGGCACATGGGGCGTGGCTACAGGTGACAATAAGACTGTGTTTGTATTAACAAAAACAGAGCCTACCGAAGAAGAGGCAAAGAAAGGTGGACGTACAAGCTATACAATAGAGTTTGACATCACTACTCACCGCAATCTTGAGATATGCTTCAAGGAAAAGCCTACTTTCCACATCACCTACAACCCAGGACAGCTTGCCTCAGGTTCTGCTCCTGAAGCTGCATGGGTGGAGAAAGGCGATAGGTTTACAATACCAACAAACAAGACCCTTTACTATGAGGGAAATACCCTCGACCATTGGGTAGACGAGAATAATAATACCTTTACTATCGGCACAGAATATATTGCCGAGGGTAAAGACCGTCGTCTGTTCCCTGTATTCAAAGCCAATGCTTTCAACTTCTACGACCTTGACGCAGAGGCTAAAGCTACATGGTATCTAAACAAGAAAGAGGGTGCACCTACTATCAACTACGAAAAGACAAAAGGTATTCTCGTCACTCAGCTCAAGAATTCCAAGGGTGAGAGCATTGACATAAAGGTAGAACTTGACGCTACAAATAGCGGTAAGTTTAATAATACCGACCCTATAAGAACCGAGAGAATTCAGATTAACAGCAATTCTGTTATAGAGTTTCCTTCTACACCAAAATGTGTAGTAACGTGGGTTGCATCAAGCGATTTCGAGAAGATAAAGATTGGTGATAATATAGTAAATACTAACGCAACAGATAAACGACAAGTAAAAGCTGTATGCTCTGGTAAATCAGCATACGAGAAGATAGAGTTTATTGATGGTATCTATAGTAGATATTTCAGCATAACCTATAAGCCACAGGATGTTGCAACCAAGCCAACTATAGAATCGCTGACTTGTGGTGGCACCACCTACGATGCTGCAGAGATTAAAGATCAGATAGCCAAGAATAAGCACGTAACCTTCCACGTATCGCCATGGGAGCTAAACGATCAGATACCAGATGTTAGCGGTACTGCCACTAATGGTGGAAAGGTGGTAGCTACAAAAGCAACTATCGAGACCAAGGAGTGTGTGGCTACTGTTCATACCGCCAGCGATGTTATCACCGAGACTTATCCTATAGTATTCGAGTTTAACACACCAGAAGAAGGAAACAACCCTAAGGTTGAGAAGATTAATATCAATGGAGTAGATTATACACAGACCTCGAACGAAATCTTTGATGCGCCACAGAATGGTGCTATAAAGATTAAGTTTAGTCGCACAATGAAGGATGCAACTATTACCAGCACAGAAAACAACATCACATGTACTGCAAAATCAGACAACGAGCTTGTTTTCAAATACTGGGATGCTCCTCAAGGTAGCACAGTGACGTTCAATATTACTCCAGAATCAAAGACGTTTACAGACATCTACACTAAGACATGCCAAGAGCCTATCACTATAGAGCTCCACATCATGGATGATGCCGAATACTACCATCACCACAAATTCGACTTTGTGGTAGGCAAAGATGGCAATATCGACGAGGCAATAAAGGCTGCCAATGGCGAAGCTGAAGGTAAACCATACAATAACAACAAAACCAATGGACATAGATACTATATCTTTGTGCCTGATGGCGAATATAAATTGACTGGTAATGGCACTATCAGCTTTACAGGCGAAGGACCTGTAGATGAAACAGGTACAAAGCGCCCTGATATGAACGGAAAGAATAATGGTCAGACACATATCAGAAAGCCAAACATCTCTATCATCGGACAGAGCAAAGACAACACGATAATAAGAAACCACCCTATCGTAGAGGGTATCAGCTATACGGCAACATTGTATGTAGAAAAGAACAATACTGACTTCTATGCAGAAGACCTCACCCTCGAAAACGAGTTCGACTATTGGGGTACAATGGCAGGACAGAGTTCAAGTTCTGGTGCCGGACGTGCTGACGTATTCTACGATCGTGGCAACAGAAGCATTATGAAGAATGTGGCTCTAAAGAGCTATCAAGATACATACTATTCTAATAATGCAAGTCCTGACTATCGCGGATATTTCGAGAATTGTGACTTCTATGGAGTGGTAGACTACATCTGTGGTAACGGAAATATCTGGTTTGAAAAGTGTAACCTTATACTCCGCGATCGTAAGAGCAACAATATAGTTGCACCAAGCACAGAGGTTGATCAAGAATGGGGATATGTATTTAACGAGTGTTCTATTAAACCTGAGTCGGACAATATGATAAGATTCACGGATAAGGATTGGACATTGGCACGTGCATGGGATAATTCGCCAGCATGTACATATTTGAACACCAAGATGTATACCCAACCACAATCCTATGGATGGGGTCGAAGCATGGAATCAAATCTTATGCTCCGTTTCCACGAATATAAGAGTATTGACGGTGCCGACAACATGCTATCGCTTGTTACACGCTCGCTTGCAGCTTGTGTGCCAGCAGCAGGCTCTGACGACGTTATTCTCAGCGATGAACAAGCTTCTGGATATACTCTAAGAAACGTTGTTGGAGGAACCGACGGATTTGAGCCAAACGAACTATGCATGCAGATAGATGCTGCTTCGGGAGCTAAAGCCGACATGGATGAGAACCATGAAGTATGGAACGACAACATGGTGCTTGATGATGACATTCTTCAATGGAACAAACATACATCTGCTCTCTGCTATGTAGTCTTCAAGCTCAACGAAACAACCAATAAGTGGGAATATATCGACAACACCACCGACGCTATCATCAACCTTGCAGACTATGGCACAGGCTATTATAGTGTGCGTGCTGCCAATCAGCGTGGCGGACTTGGAGCTGCAACCAAGGCTATTAGATATGTATTGCAAGATCCATATAAGCTTGAAATAAAGAAGGTTGGCGACTACAAGGAAGAAGGCGTAGACTATGGATGGACAACTATCTGTCTGCCTTTCAACGCCCGAGTGCCTGAAGAAGTAAATGTATATGCTGCGACAGCTCATGGCAAGCAAACAGAAAACGACAAGGTGGAAGACTTCATTATGACACTCACACCGGTAGAGATTATCGACAGTTTGAAGGGATATATTGTTTATGGCGCTGTTGGCGACCATTACTTCAAGTCTACATCACGTACTTGCGACAAGCCAACCATCCTTACTGGCAACCCTACAGATGCAGCTATCAGTTCTACTAATATCAACTGCTATGTACTTGCCTATAAGACATGGGGACTTGGTTTATACAAATATACAGGAGCCACCCTTGCAGCAAATCGTGGTTGGCTGCCACAAGATATGGTTAGCAAGAGCAACCAAGATGGTTTGGCATTGGGCAGACGTGGCATCAGCTTCGTTATCTCCGACCCTACTACAGGCATGAGCCACCCTATATACACCATAGAGACAAAAGATGATGCCATCTACAATATCTCTGGTCAGAGGGTGAAATCGCCTATTCAGCCTGGCTTGTATATCTTCGGTAGAACAAAGGCTATGGTGAAATAAGAACAAAGGCTATAGCGAAATAAGAACAAAGCTTTGGTGAAATAAGAGGCTATAATAAACATATAGCCTATAAAGAAAGTACTATTATAAAAAAAGCTATTCCCCTAAGCAAAGGGGAATAGCAATGGTAGTACGAATGTCATCACAATACCTATGATGATTTGTAGTGGCAAGCCTACATATACATAGTCCATAAAGGTGTATCGTCCGGCTTTCATCACAAGAGCATTTGGCGGTGTGGAGAAAGGCGAAGCAAAACACATGCTGGCACCAAGGGTAACGGCAAACATAAATGAATATGGGCTTACTCCTATCTGCTGGGCTGCAGAAAATGCTATTGGTGCCATCAATACCGCTGTTGCCGTGTTGCTGATAAACATCGTCATGAGCGATGTGGTGAAATATATTCCAGCCAACAATGCATATGGTCCGATAGCTCCAAGGCTACTAACCAAATTCTCTGATACTATCTGCGATACGCCTGTCTTCTCTAAGGCTGTAGACATAGGCATCATGGCAGCAATAAGCACAATGCTCTCCCAGTTTATAGTCTTGTATGCAGCATCCACATTGCGGAAACATCCTGAGAATACCATCAACAAGCCTGCTATGGCTACGGCAACAACAGGCGAGATAGGAATAAAGTCGAACACCATGGCTACTATCATGAGTAGCATTATGGCTGCAGCTACGGGCGCTTTATAGTCGAGCGAAACCTTCTCCATTTGCTTATCTGGCTTACCCAACACCACCCAGTTTTCGTTTTCCTGATTCATCTGCATAATCTTCTTCCATTTACCCTGCACGAGCAATGTATCGCCATTCTGCAATCTATGATCGCTTAGTTCTTCCTTGATGTAATTCTTATCGCGGCGTATGCCAAGCACCGTTACAGAATAGTCTTGACGCAAACGTGAATCGCGGATGCGTGTACCTATAAGTCGTGATGTTGGCAGCACAACTATCTCTGATATTCCAAGGTCGTAGAAATCTAAGCCGTCTGTTTCCATCTTAGTGAGATGATATTCTTTGGCAAGCTTCTCCATAGCTTCTTTGTCGCCATAGAAATATAGTATATCTCCTTGACTTATCACGGTATCTGCCCACGCCATATTCTGGCGAATATCCTTGCCTAAAGCTTTCTTTGTTTCGTTGCGCACCTCGAGTATCGTCAGTCCATATTTATTCTGCAAGTCGAGTTCGCGCACTCTCTTTCCTGCCAGTCCGCCTTTCTCGTTACCTACACCATATTTATATAGGTTATCGTGAAGCTGGTATTGCACCGCCAAGTCGTCAAGGCTCTTTCCTTGTGCACCTTCCTGACTCTTGTCTTTCTTCTTGATAAGCAGTAAGCTCATTGGCAATAGCACTATCAAGCCGAGGGCTATCACTATCAAACCAATAGGAAGAAAAGAGAAGAAAGCTAATGGTGCAAAACCATTTTCTTCGAGAGTTTCGCTTATCACAAGGTTGGGCGGAGTACCAATCAACGTAAGCATACCACCAAGACTACCAGCAAAGGCTATAGGCATCAGCAGTCGCGAAGAGCGTATGCCTGAACTCGCAGCCATACTCATCACTATAGGCATCATTATTGCCACAGTTCCGGTATTGCTCACAAAAGCTCCGATAAACGAGGTTGCCAACACTACAAAGATGAAAGCCCTTGTCTCGTTGCCTTTAGCCAATTGCGAAATACTATTGCCTACGGTCTGTGCCAATCCTGTTTGCAGTATGGCTCCACCCACCACAAATAGTCCTACCATCATAATGACGATAGGCGATGAAAATCCGCTTAATGCTTCGTTGGTGGTTAGAATACCTGTAGCTGTAAGTACCATGAGGGCTGATAAGGCAACAATATCGCCTCGCACCCTACCCCATATAAACATGGCTATAGTTACAATTAAAACAATTATAGTTATGGTCATGATTAATAAAAAATAAGATTATAAAAAGTTTGTGACTCACAAATATACGAAAATATCACCAAACATAATGTTATCATACCATTATGCTCAATCTTTTTTATACATCCTTAATATGTTTTATGATTTTCGATTCATTCCTCCTTCTGCCTATAGTTCACAGGCGACATTCCCACTTGCTTTTTGAAGAATGTGCCGAATGCTGAGGCATTAGGAAAGTTTAAGCTATCGGCAATCTCTTTAATACTTTTATCAGTAGTTGTGATAAGCGATATTGCCTTTTTTGTTATTGCCTTGAATACCAACTGCTGCACGCTACTCCCAGATACCGACTTCACTAACATAGTAAGATATTTTGGCGATAGACACAATTGGTCAGCATAAAACTTCACACCTCGCTCTTTGGTATAATATTGGTCAATAAGCTGTATGAGCTGCATATAAGTTTCAAGCTTACGGCTCGACGCATTATCATCATCTTTCGACAGCTCACGAAATATACTACATAACCTATAAGTCAGCGATAGCAACAACAACTTACGCTCATTGGCAGCAAAAACATTATCGTCGCTATTGCCTACCGCCAACAGCTCTGAATATTTCGTAAGCTCGTCCTCATGGCCAGTATGCATCACCCAGCAAGCTCTGGGATACATAGTCTCCATAAACTTCATTCCCACCACAGTACTACCGAGAATGTCGCGTATGGAATCTACGCTATACAAAATAATCACAACAGCGCAATCGTCGTTATGCTGTGTGATAGAAAAATAAGCATCGCGCGATATAAATGCCGTTTCGCCCATGCTAACAGCATATTCTTCACCCTCGCAGCGAAAAGCAAACGTGCCTGATGTACACACAATAATGCCCACATCAGCAACATGAAAGTTATCAAAAAAAGCCCTCGGAAACGAGGTTATATTACCACACGAACAGCAGATGTCCTCATTATTGGCCATCTGCTGTTCGAGTAAATGTATATCATTATTGCCATTCTTCATTATTTCAGCCGTTTGATCTTGCGACAAAATTAACTAAAATAATCCAAACAGCAAAAATAAATCAATAAGACTATTAATAATTCAAATACCACTCCTTAGTATCCTTCGAGATATCCCTCTTAGGCCATGGCACCACAAGCATCAAGCCTGCAAGGATGATGCAAGCATATATAGTCCACCCCGACATTTCTTTTATTGCCGAAAGCGTAGCTTGCACCTGCACTTTGCCCTTTGCAGACATTGCTGCCATATTTTGAGCCTCTGTCTCGCTCTTGCCCTGATATTGCATACCGCGAGTCGTTTGATCGTAGGTGGTAGCAGTAACAATATTGGTACGATCATAGTCGTGGGCATATCGAGTGATATAATATTGCTGACGATATTGGAACACCGTTTGATACAGCGCAGAACCAATACCTGGAGCTATTACCATACGTACAGTAAGCATTATGCACACCCATGTAGACAACAATTTATATGGCATACGCTGATTGGCATACACGGCAATAAGCGAATACAGCAACATCATTCCTGTAGCACGAATTATCACAGGCCATTTCATGCGCTCAAGCATACCATCTGTCTGCACCTCGAAATACATAAACAACGAAGCTGCGCCTATCAGTATAAAGCCCATGGCAAAGAACCATTTAAAATGCACACCTTTGTTGTTGAGAATGAGTATTGTCACCAATCCAATGAAATATCCCACCAACACCCAGTTGCCAAGTGCTGCTATCTGAATTTGGTCGGTCTTCATGCCCACGCCAACAAAGATGTTTACCAGCATCGAGCTTGAGTTGCAAATCATCAAACCGATAAATAGCAAGATACCACCCTGAATGCTTCGCGACTTAAACGCCTTAAGCATGAAATATGGCGAGCGACGGGTCTTCTCTAAATATATAAACAACAATGTAGACACCACGCATATCACTGTAGCCCAACATATTGATGGACTATCGTACCAATCGTAGGTCTTGCCATACACTGTCACATAAACAAACGAGCAGCACATAGAGCAAAACACCACCACATTGCCAAACTTAGAGAACGACAATGGCGAATGTTTCGTAGGATAAGGATTATATGGCATACACACCAGCGTGATAAGCAATGCCACAAGGATTGCACCAAGCATAGCATAGTAAACCATTTGCCAATGGTAATTATAGGCAAACCATGCTGTTATCCATGTTCCTATCTGTCCTAAGAGCATGAAGAAGAAATATATGATAGGCTGACTTGCTTTCTTCTCGGTGTCGAGAGCATCCCATCCAGTTTCGTCGGTAGGCTCATTGCCTGGCGATACGTTGCGTGTGGCTTCGATACCAAAACCATATTTTATTAGCGTAAAGAGATTGCACATTAGCAAGGTCTGTCTCACAAAGCCCATTATAAGACTGTTGAGAGCCAAGATAAAAAGGCTATCGGTGTTGGCACAGATATAGCTCTGCACTGCCAACAGAGAGAAACCCACCAGCGACATCAACTTCTGTCGACGCACACTCACCAACGAATAAAAGAATGGTGAGAATGCAGCCATACCTATCGACGTTACGAAGCTAATGAAGGCAATATGTTCCGACTGAATGCCAAGCCCACCCACCATCTCACTACTATTGACGGTGTAGGCACCGCTTACCGTCATGATAGGTATGAAAAGAATGACGAGGAAGGCGATGCCAAGGGGCTTTGGCACCCAGTTATAAAACGGAAAATTCTTTGGCAGATGTTCTGGTACTGCCGTAAATACCTCTGCTTGTGTCATTTACTTAAGTTGAGCCTTTACAACAACCATCATTCCGGCAGCCAACTTATTGTTGTCTTCCTTAGATATTCCCACGAACTCTATTCTCACAGGCACACGCTGCTGAATCTTCACAAAGTTGCCTGCTGAATTGTCGGTAGGCACAAGAGAATATTTCGAGCCTGTAGCACCTGAAATGGCAGTAATCTTGCCCTCGAACTCCTTACCCTCGAAAGCGTCTACTGTCATTATCACCTTTTGTCCAACATGCAGATTCTCTACCTGAGTTTCCTTATAGTTGGCAATAACCCACTTCTGAGTATCAGGCACAATATAAGTGATGGTCTGACCAGCATTAACAAGCTGTCCCTCTTCCAAAGCACGGCGTCCCAACTTACCATCGCAAGGTGCTGTTACCACGCAGTACGACAAATTGAGTTTAGCCATCTCAAGCGCTGCTTGTGCACGCTCAATAGCAGCAGCAGTATTCTTCTTTCTTGTCTGCACCTCGTTTACTCCAGAGTATGCAGCCTTCTGCTGGCGGCGAGCAGCATCAAGTTTCTTCTTTGTTGCGTTATACTCTGTCTCTATCTGCTCAAGCTGAATAGGAGTAGCAGCATTGCGAGCCACAAGATTCTGATAGCGCTGACGATCTTTCTCAAGTTTAGCCAATCTGATTTCAATCTCTGCTATCGAAGCTTCATAAACAGTAGCCGAAGTCTGAGTGGTCTGCAACGATGCGTCTACAACGTTTGCTCCTGCCATAGCATCCTTGAGTGCAGCCTCGGCTTCCATCACACGAATGCGATATTCACGATCGTCGAGAACCAAAAGGGTATCACCCTTCTTTACATCCTGATGTTCTTTAAAATAAATCTGCTTGATGTATCCCGACGCACGCATATTCACAGGCGAAATATACTGCTCCACCTGAGCATCGTCGCTCTTCTCGTTCGACTTATAGTCCATAAACAGGCATACCACCTCTACTATTCCCCAAACCAGAATAGCCACACCAATAAGGCTCACCACAATTTGACGTATGCGCTGGCGCTTAAGTTGCTTAGCTGTTATCTCATGCGACGACTGATTAGTCTGGTCGCCATTATTACTATTTATATTATTGTTGTTATTTGTTTCCATTGTTGTATATATATTATAATGTGCGAATTATTTTATCAGTTTCTCTAATTGTCCGGTAAGCTTTAATAGTGTGAGGTTCGACACCTGATAGTTGAAATGAGCTGTGAGATAATTGTTTTGCGCATCGCTCATGCTCATCTCGTCCTGCAACACCTCAGTCATCGATGCTATACCCTCGCGATATCTGTCGCTCGTAACCTTATAGACATCCTCTGCCAGCAGATAGTTGTCGCGTTGCTTGCTAAAGTTACGCTGATTGTTGGCAAGGTCGTTCACAGCATTAGCATATTGTGTTTGCATACCTTTCAGTGCATTCTCATACTGCAACTTAGCATTATCTACATCCACCTGCGCCTTTCTAATCTTAGAGCGCTTCTCGAAACCATCAAAGACAGGAATGCGCAACGAGATTCCAATGCCATTCGACTTATACCAATGATTTGACTCTCCTGAATGGAACCAATGTTCTATCTTGTCGGTGAAAGCCGAATATGTCCAGTTGCCAGTAAGTGCCAACGTAGGTAAATAGCCATCCTTAGCCAATTTCTTCTGCTGTTCAGCCAAAGTCTGCTGAGTGCGCAGCAACTGCAGTTCGTTAAGATTTTCGTTAAGTCCCGACAATGCAGCCATATCAATCTGCTCAATATTAGCCTTTTCTACAATAATATCCCTGTCGGCAGGATAGTCGATAACATACTTCAGCATATTATACTGCTGAGTGAGCATAGCCTTAGCATTATCATACTGCACGCTGAGGTTCTCAAGATTCACATTCACACGCTTCACATCCACTCCCAGTGCCATATCGTTGTCGTGGAAAGCCTGAGTGATGTCGCGCAATTCCTCCAATCGCTTGATGTTATCCTTGATTATGCCTATCTGTTCCTCGGTATTCTGAGCAAGATAATACATTTTACTAATCTGCACTATCAAGTCTTCCTTGGCTTTAGCATACGACAGGGTATTGAGCTGATCCAGCGTCTTCGAGATGCTCAATGCCGTTAGCGCTGTTTGGCTATATAGCGGCATCTGCAACTGTATGCTTGCCGAAGAGTTGTATTGCAGAGTCTTGGTAACATTATAAGGCTTGCCATATGCCGAGCCATCAGTAACAGAAACAGGAGGAGTAAAATTGTCGTTAAGTCCCGCACCTATATTAATCTGTGGCAACAGGCGCGAACGGTTTTCACTTACATTATGCTTACCTTTAAGCACATTACCCTCGTAAGTTTTCAAATTCAGATTTCGGTCAATGCCCATCTGTAGGCATTGCCCTAACGATAGCGTTTCTTGTGCCATAGAGTAGCTAGCAAGAAACGCTAAAGAAATTGTGAACAATATTTTTTTCATACCTATAATTATATTTCGGCTGCAAAGTTACTGACTATTCGCCATATAGGTATATTCATAAAATATCAGAAGTTGTTCATATTTTCCCTTTTATTATTTTAGCATTCAACATCAGCTAAAAAGATACAATCATCAGTACATTATCAAACTATAATAGGACATAGACCGTTTTTTCACCCTACCTCCTTCGATATTTCACCCAACATATATCAATATTTCACCCAACATATATCAATATTTCACCCAACATATATCGATGAAAAACCAAGCTGCATTCTATCTATGCTTACTATCAAATGTTGCTTTGATAGCTATCAAATGTATCTTTGCTTACTATCAAACGTATCTTTGACTGCTATCAAAGATAATTTCAAACATAAATATCTAAATTTTGTAATATACATGCCCAGGGCAGACGCATTAAATATTTTATTCGTTAACATCTGTATTGTACAGTTATA
>ERZ1026868.245-NODE-245-length-41563-cov-11.023971_pt1 | contig 41563 bp, 69 predicted proteins | sample MGYA00380164_ERZ1026868 | MGnify/ENA primary metagenome ERZ1026868 (study PRJEB33269, sample SAMEA4719800) | human gut metagenome | biome: human-associated habitat; feature: organic feature; material: feces | place: Cameroon | collected 2013-10 ...
AATCAATTCTTAATCACACTTGAAAAGGGTGAACGCCATGAAACGAAAAACCTTATGTAAGGCGAGACTAGATAAGGGTCTAACACAGCAACAAGTAGCTGATTACTTGGGAATAAGTTTAAGGTACTACTGCCATATAGAAGCAGGAACAAGGAACGGAGATTTTGAGATTTGGGACGCTTTAGAAAGTTTGTTCTCTATTCATCAAAAGAATCTTCGTCAGTTAAGCCAAGAAGATAATCAGCAGACACATTAAGTGTCTTGGCTATTTTGGCAAAAACGCTTAATGACGGTTCTCTTTCTCCAGCTTCCCATCGGCAATAACCGCGCAAAGATATACCAAAAGCGTCAGCAGCAGCTTGTTGCGTTAATCCCCTTGCTTTACGCGAAGAACGCAACCTCTCTGAAAATTTTATGCCAAAAGTCTTATCCATATGACCATATTGTACATATGTGAATATGGTGCTAAAATGACCAATACGGACATGAACATTTTGGACAATAGGAAACGAATAACGCATGATTTTCAGCATAAGGACAGACGAAACAGTATGTGCCAATTGCAAGCACTACAACCAGCATTACGGCTTTATGCAAGGTAAGTATTTTGCACTTAATTGCGGTAACTGCGGATACCCAAGAAATAAGAGCAGGAAGCCTAACGAAACTTGCAAGAACTTTGAAAGGAAATAAATGAGCACAAAAAAGGAAAGCCCCACCGAGGGCGGGGCAATCACGAAACACACTCGTGATTCTATCAGACACTACTTCGGAGAGCAAGTACCCGTACTTTGCTCTCTACAGGACGCATCGCTCATTACGGGCTTATCTTATGAGTTTTTGCTTGCGTCCTCAAAGACCAAAAACAAAAACAAAGTACCAGGCTTTCGCCCAAAGAAAACCATGTATCGAGTTTTCGTAGCTGAATTGCCCGAATGGATGGAAAGGATAAGTCACTCATGAAAGCAACCGTAGCAACAACAATACTCGCCTTTTTAATCGGTGTTGGAATCATGTACATCATCGGCATAGGGCAAGTAAGCCAATCATCCTACCAAGAGGGCTTACGAGCTGGTAAAGCATCAGCACAAGCCGCAGCCTACGACCAAGGCTATGAAAAAGGTTACGCAAGCGCACTCTACGAGGTGCAAGCATGAGTGCATGGGCAAGCGAAACCCACGCGCTCGAAGCAGTTCGGTGGGCAAAAGCACCCTATCCACCAAACCCCGAAAAGACCAACTGGAATGTCTTTCTCGAACAAGTAACCAAGGAAGCAAGAAACCCTTACAAACGAACCATTATGCGGAACCAAGTAAGTATGGGAATGAACAACAACTTGTATCCAGCACTTTCGCGGTTCGCGATTATGGCTGAACCAAAACTTGCATCACTTATTAAGCCGAGACATATTCCAGTGCTTGATTCACCCGCTGGAATCGAACTCTTAAACGAACTGTTTAAGCAAGCTACAGGAGAGCAGCCAAAAATCTACGACTGGCAGAACGCGAGAAAGAAATGATCTACAAGCTAGAGATACCAGGCACGCTGCCAACCTTAAATGAGTACGTCAACAAAGAGCGTACTAATAGGTTCGCAGCAGCAAAGGTCAAGAAAGACACGCAGGAATACATTCGTAGTTTCATTCCTTTTGGCTCACCTCAATTTAAGGGAGCTGTTGTTGTTTCTTTCCGCTGGGTAAGACCAGATATGAGAAGCGATAAAGACAACGTGGCATTTGCCAAGAAGTTTATTTTAGATGCGCTCCAAGAAGCGGAAATCATCGAAAAGGACTCATGGCGGCTATGCACTCCTTATGACATTGGCTTTGCAGTCAATAAGCAGAATCCAAGAACGATAGTAACCATTACGAAAGACTGGGAAGAACAATGATTGAAATATGGATAGCCATAAGTATTTGGCTGGCTGCACTTCTGATATTAAGAGCCATTTATCGCGTTGAAGACAAGATTGACAACAGAAAAAGGAATTAAATGAACGAAACACAAGAACTTGCAGTACCAAGCATAAAAAGAAACGAAATCGTCTCTTTAATCGAGGAAATGAATACCGAGGTTGTTAATTGCAACAAATCGGTACAGGAACTTAAAGCAACACCTGAAACACTCGCAGGAACGGACTACAAAACACTCAAACACTTAGAACAGTCTCTTAGCAAAGACGTTACTAATGCGGACAATGCGCGTAAGGCATTCAAGAAGAAATGGCAAGAGCCTTACAACCTCATAGAAGCCGCCTACAGAGAAGCAATATCAGGGCTTGAAGAAGTACATGCTTCTTACAAGAAAGAGCGAATCAGGAGAGACGAAGAGTTCAAGCAGGAACGCTACGACATCTTACTAAATGAATACCAATCGTTGTTGGAAGGCAGCGATCTTGCAGAACTTGAAGAAGCCCTCCCCTTCGAACGTATCCTCGATGCAAAATGGCTTAATCGCTCAACGAACGAAATTAAAGCGATTAACACAATGACCGCTAAAGTCTCGTCAATCCTTAGCGAGTACAACGCGCTTCAAGGCACAAACCTAAAATGCCCCGAAGATACGCGCATTGAGTTTCTCGAATGTTTAAGCCTATCAAAATCGCTCGAATACGACACTCTACGAGCTATCCAAAAGGAGCAAGAGCAAAAGCTACATGAGCGTATTGCGAAAGAGACTCCGAAAGAAGCTCCAATTGAAGCAGAGCGAATCCCCGTTGAACCTAATCCCGTACCTATAGCAGACGAACCACTACTTAATTACGTGATTGTCTTAGACCCCATTAAACGCAGCAAGATAACCGAAATAGGCAAGCTGCTAGGACAAGCAGGAGTAACAGGAGTCTTTAAGCAAGGAACGCTTAAAGAAGTCTACGAAAGGGAATATCGTGGCTAGTATTCACGAAAAGCTATTTGCGATACAGCAAGAATTAAAGGTTGGTAAAAGCCAATACAACAACTTCGGCGGGTTCTCTTACCGCTCCAAGGAAGATATTTTGGAAGCGGTAAAGCCGATTCTTAAAGGCTTAAATGTTGTCCTTCTTTGCGAAGATACACCAATCCTTATCAGTGACAAATATATCTACATAAAGTCTGATGTTTGCATTGTGGACTGCGAAACAGGTGAAAGCATTGGGGCTTCTGGGCTTGCGAGAGAGCCAGAAGAAAAAAAAGGTATGGATACCTCGCAAATCACTGGCACAGCTTCTTCTTATGCAGGTAAGAGAGCATTAGGCAACCTCTTTGCATTAGACGATACAGCGGATGCAGACCATTACGACAACAACGACAACAGCCAAATCATAGGTCACTGTAAAACCTGCAATAGCCGCTTTTACTTCACTAAGGGAACCACTGTTCAGCAGATGAATCAAACAACCTGCTGCCAGTCACCAAATTTTGAAATCGAGTAGGAAGGAAAAACATGAGTATCAATCGAGTAACACTAACAGGCAACCTCACTAGACAGGTTGAATTATTAAGCACGAGTGGTGGTTCACTAGTTGCCCGTTTTGGTATCGCGGTTAACGACCGCAGGAAAAACAACCAGACGGGTAAATGGGAAGACTACCCGAACTACATTGAGTGCGTAATGTTCGGTGCCCGTGCCGAGAATGTTTCTAAGTATATCGGCAAAGGTTCACGGGTTGCGATTGAAGGAAGGCTTCACTTCTCGCAATGGGAAAAAGACGGACAGAAACGCTCAAAGATTGAAGTCATTGTTGACGAGATTGTTTTCATGAGCCAAGGGAACAACCCTCGACCCGCACAACCAATGCCACAAGCACAGCCGATACAACAGGCTCAACCAATGCAGCAAGTACCACAAATGCAGCCAGTACAGCAGCAAGCGCAACCAGTACAGCAAATGCCCGTACAGCAGCAAATGGCAGGTATGCCGCAACAAGTTGATTACTCAATCTATGACGAAGATATTCCGTTTTAGGAGACAACATTGGAAACAACCGACAAGCAAACCTTTTCATGGTTTCCGTTTATGACAGATATTCTCGCGAACACTCCCGACGAAGTGTTCAAAGAATTTGTTATGGCTGTTTGTAATTATGGCACCTATGGCACTGAACCAGAGTTTTCTAATCCTTTTCTTTCTATGGCGTTTGAGGGAATCAGGAAAGATATTGATAACTCATTAAATGCTAGAGGTAAAAATAAGGGCGGTAGACCAAAGAAAAATCAAGAGGAAAACGGGGGTTCTTACCAAACCAAAACCCAAGAAACCCCCGTTTCCGAGGTTTCACCACTAAAAGAGGAAGAAAAAACCTCCGAAACCCCCGTTTCTGGTTTAGAAACTGGTTTTTCAGAAATAAAAACCTCCGAAAACCTCGAAACCCCCGTTACGGAGTTTCAAAAAAGTGAAAACCCCTCCTTATATACTAAACCAAACCAAACCATACCAAACCAAGCTAAACCAAAAGATATAGATAGTCCCGTTATCGCTGAAATCGTTGATTACCTCAACGAAAAAGCGAACACCTCCTATCGTCCCTCATCGAAAAACACCAAAGCCCATATCCGAGCCAGACTCAAAGAGGGCTTTACCGTCCAAGACTTCAAGACCGTCATTGACGGACGAATCAAAGCATGGTCGAAAGACCCGCGAATGTGTGAATACATTCGTCCTGACACGCTTTTTGGCTCAAAGTTCGAAAGCTATCTAAACGCCGAAAAAGTAGGAAATTGCACGTCACAAGGAGGTGATGGGCTAGATGAAGTCTTTGAAGAGTACGGCAAAATCTATGACGAACGGGCTATCAGCATCGAGGAACTTGACCGAATGGCAATCGCTAACTGACGAGCAAAAAAAGGCTCAAATTGCACAGGTCAATGCACGATTCGCACAGTCTGACACCTCTAAGATTCAAGAGCGGATAAGGCTTTCAGGGATACCGAAAAAGTACCAGAAAGCACAGCTCACGCCTTCAACCGAAACCCTTCTTGGAAAACTCAAAACGCACGAAATATCAGGCGTTTTGTTTCAAGGAAAAACAGGAAGAGGGAAAACCTACGCTTCATGTGCAATGCTTATGAGCCACTTGCAAACAGACCTCGGAAAGTTCGCAACGATGAACGACATTTTGAATCGAGTCCGTTCTGCTTATTCGAGCGGTGAAAGCCCTGATGAAATCTTTGGACGATACCGAGGAACAAAGCTTCTGGTCATTGACGATCTGGGCAAAGAAAATGTTTCGCCCGATTCGATCATGCGCATTTTTGAGCTGTTGGACACGCGAATAAACAACGAGCTTCCAACGATCATAACCACGCAGTTTACAAACAATGAGCTGCTACAACGCTACTCGAACAAGGTTAATGACAGGGAAATGGCTTCTGCGGTGCTATCAAGGCTCACCGAGTTTATGCCTATCGTTTTCCACGGCGAGGACAGGAGGGCAAGATGAATGACGGAGTAAGCCTTTTCTCGAAGCTACAAGAAACCATGGCGCAAGCTTTCGACGCTAACGAATCACTGTTTGAACTCGGCAAAGAGAAAGCCGAAGCGGAAGCAGCCTACCGAACAGCAGTAGCAAACAAAGAGCTGGAACTTAGGCTCCAAGCAAAGCTACCAGCAAGCCTTATTCACGACTTGGCGCGTGGAAGCGAAGAGGTAGCAGCTTTGTTTATCGAAAAAGAATGTTCGGCTGTTTTGTACGAGAAAACACAAGAAGAAGTGCTTTTGCGAAAACGCGAAGCAGACATTTTGAGAGAGCAAATTGCAAGGGAGTATTCACGATGAAGTGTCCAAAATGCGGAAGCGAGAAGAGCAAAGTAATAAATTCACGCAAGCACGAAGAATACGCCCGCGAAGAGTCAATCTATCGAAGGCGAGAATGCCTAAAGTGCGGTTTTAGGTATTCAACCTACGAACTGCGCGCAGATCAAATCACATTCGAGGATTGAGCATGAACGAATACGACAAAAGGTTAATGGACAAACCCTCGATTGAAACCGAATGGTGTCCATTTTGCGGCAGACCAATTCAAAGCCGCCACCACATTGTCAAACGGTCAAGAGGTGGAACACGAGGACCAACAATTACCGTTTGTGGCTATGACAACGTAACAGGTTGCCACGGGTTGCTAGAACAACACTACTTGCACCTTAGATACAACGACGAAGCCCAGTGTTGGGAATGCCTGAAAACAGACCAGCCAACCAAACAACACATAGCAGAAGCAATGACTGGTTGGAGGTTGTTACGTGTCTGACCGAGCTTATGACAACTATTCGTATTCAAGAGCTTACATCATAGAAGAGAGACAAAAAGCAATCCCATGTATTGAGTGTCCGTTTTGCAGATGGGAAGACTTCGACGGTTTGCGAATCGGCTTTTGCCTAAGAGACGAAGCGTTTATTGACGAAGAGTTTTTCGAAAACGGGACAATGTGGGACTGCTTGAAAGGAGAAGGACAATGACAGAAACAGAACTTTTTAGGTTGCTTAACGAATCTAAAATTCCATTCAATTTTGAAATAGAAGCGGACAACCTCAGAGTCTTAAAAGGAACTGTAACAATCGAATTTTCAGACCTCGCAGCATTTATCGACGAATACTTTCTACCCCGCCCTCTTTTTGAGGATGGAACGCCCGTAAAAGTTGGGGACAGGTTTTTGCTATGCGGGAGAAATAGTATGAGAGTCACTGATTTTCACGTGCAAGATGACGGTTCTTTCGGGATTAACGGCTTTCATCACAACCAATACCAACGAGTGAAGAAGCCAGAAGAGAAGCCCGACTCTTGGGAGCAGCTGGAAAAAGACGAGAAGAAAAACCATACAGAGTATTGGGGTTGCAAGGACGATGACGAGAAACCTTGCTTCGAGTGCGAACACGGCTTACTTAAATCAGGAAAATCATGCACGACAAACAAATACATAGACCTTTACCTTCGCGCAAAAGAACTCGCTAAAGGAGATTCTGAATGAGCAAAATAACAATATTCCAAATTGTACTATTCGCTTTTCTTGCTGTTGTAAACATCGCATACGGAATCAACAACACCTTAAATGGCGAAACTCTTTTAGCCGAAATTGATTTTCTGTGGATCGGAATATTCGTAATTCTTACTACCCTAGCCGTAATTCAAGATCAGCTAAACACTATCAGCAAAAAGCAAGTAACTAAAACAACAATTTATATTGGCAAAAAGACGGAGTAGCAATGGAAGTAAAACTAATTGCAGCAAACAGCTATATGCCACTAGACTTTATCGGCTCAATCGCTGGTATTTGCTATGGCAAAGACGATTCATCGAAGAAAAGAGCTATCAGGTGTTTTAAGAATGGACACATGAGTGTCTTTGAACACCTTGTCTTTACATGGCGAATCAATGACATTTCAAGAGCGTGTTCACACCAGCTTGTAAGACACCGAATCGCTAGTTATACGCAACAATCACAACGATACACAAAGACAACTGGTGATGGTTGGTACGTAATTCCACCTGAAATAGACGAAGGGAAAGAAGAACTCTTTTGTTATGAACTTGATTTTGCAGTCAAAACTTACGAAACGCTTTTAAAGATGGGTATCAAACCAGAAGATGCGCGGTTTGCACTCCCAGAAGCAACTAAAACAAATCTTTTCGTAACGATGAACGCACGAGAATTTATCCACTTTTACGAATTACGGTCAAGCAAACATGCTCAATGGGAAATACGAGAACTTGCAGGAAAAATGATTGACGAAATCCGTTTATGCAACGACTCAATGAAAGAGTTTGTTGAAATGATTGAAGAAGGTATCCATGAAAACAATTAACGTCGGTGAAGTTACCGTTTTTGACCATGTCGAACCAAACAAAGAACAGGCTCTAAAACCACTCGAAGAAGCAGCAGAGGTTTTCGGTGCGTGGCAAGAGTGGAATGAAACGAAAAACATAGCAGATGCAATGCGGGTTATTGATGAAATCTCCGACACCATACAAGCTTGCGTAAACCTTGCGTCGGCTTTGGGGGCAATAGACTTATCTTATGTAATGGAAAATTGCAAAAAGCGCAACATTGAGCGCGGGAGGATAACCGAAGAAAAGCCAGAAGCTTTAGACGCTGATGGAGTGCCTATTGAGGTTGGTGACAAGATTTACCTTGTAGGCGCAGACGGCACCCCGCTAAAGTGCGTAGGTCTTTATCATAACGGCGACGTTCTCTTCAGGGATTGGGAAGAAACAGGAGCCATCACAGACAAGAACGCAACAGCTTTCACTCACAAAAAGCCCGATAGCTGGGAGCAGCTGGAATATGACATTGATAAAACAGACTGCGTTTACTTTGGCATGGGCAAAGCTGACTCGTGCGAAGGTTGTAAAGCCTTTGAACACAGTGAACTTACCTGCGTAGAAAAGAAATCAAAAGATATTATCCGCCGTGCAAAGCGATTGGCAGGGGTTGAAGATGAGTGAGATTGAATGCCCATATTGCGGCTATTCGTATGAGATAAGCGACTTTATAGAAACTTATGAATGGCGTGAAGAGTGTGAACAGTGCCACAAAAAGTATGACGTTTTTGTTGAGTTTGACCCGATTTTTAACATATGGAAGGTTGAAAAAGATGAGCAGAATTAGTAAGCGGTTTCGTTCGTTAAAAATGCGGTGCATTCTACGTTGTTCAAAATGCCGCTGGTTTTCCCCTAAGTACTCTTTATCTTATTGTGAATGTCCACAAGTTCTTGAACGATTTAGCCGTATTCATATCAAAGATTATTCAATGGTTCCTTGCGAGGATTGCAGAGGTTTATTGGTGTGCAAATTCGAGCCTAATGAGGTTGATAAGCAATGACAAAAGAGCTGTTGAAGATGAGTAGTCGGTTTGTTAAGGCTTTGAAAAGCCTTGTCACCTTCCTTATCGCGTGCGCTGCTATGGGTGTCGGCATGTGTGTTGTTCTAAGTGTTGTTCTCCTGTTCCTAAAAGTGGTGAGCTTATGGATAGGCTAAAGCCCTGCCCCTTTTGTGGCAGTGAAGCGAAGCTTGTACACATAGGCAACGGGCGCATTGTCAAATGCACAGGATGCGGGGTTAGTACGTCTTTTATGGACAAAAACCCTGTAAAAACATGGAACACCCGCACAGCGAAAGTAGGGGACATAAAAATGACGGTTAAAGGCGGCGGAAGAATGGAGTTCATCAATGCTTACTAACGAAGAGCGCCGCGAGGTGGCGGAAATAATGAGACATGAAGCAAAAGCTTGGCATGAGAACATTCCAGGGAGAGAGTTAGACCTCGGCGAGGTTAACGCTATTTTTCAAGACGTGACGTATTTCATCGGCGTCAAAGGCAAGGTAAAACCAGAGGACATTTTTAACCGTCTTGCCGACCTTATAGACCGTCCTATGCGTGAGGATTTTAGAGACAACGAAAACAGCAACGTAGTTGACAACTTATCGTTGCTTATCAATCCCGTAGGAGCTTGCCGCTTAACGGCAGAACAGCAGCTAGAAGCCTTAGAGGAAGCTATCGGCTGCTCAGATGGTCAAGATCGGCAAGACCAAACATGGGTAGAGAGGTTAATTGAGCTGATAGATAGACCAACGTGCAAGAATGCCAAACTCTATAAGGACGTGTTCGAGTGCAGCGAATGTCATTGCAGCCTTGAGTTGATAACCGAGGTTTGCAACGAGTACGGCGAGCCATTCAGCGTGCCTTTTATGCCTAGATATTGTCCAAGCTGTGGCGCGGAGGTGCAGGAATGAAAATCTACGGGAAATCCTGTCGTTCTGCGCTCAAAACCAAGCCAGACGAGCAGCCGCTTTATGACCCTAGCACGAAAGTTATTGAGAAGTATAGACATCAGGCGAAACACTCACGACGGTACGAACAGAATTATAGGTTTGAGTACATCGAGCGCGTATATGAGAGCCTGCAAGACCCCAACAGTAAGTACCATGGAACACAGAAAGCAGCCGCACTACCAGTTAGCAAACGCTGTCACTGCGAAAAATGCGAACGAGCCATTGAGGAATACAACGCAAAGAGCCGAAAGAGATACGCAGAACAAAAAGCGAAGAGAAAAGCAGCAAGCACAAACAACAAGAGAGGACAATGGTAAATGAGTGGCGGACATTTTTTCTTCGACACACATCAAATTGGGCACGCTATGGAAGGAGAATGGCAAGACGAAGAAATAAACGAACTTTTCCACGATCTTTTCTGCGCCGAATTGTGGAATGGTCGATATGGAGGGCTTGCAACCGCTTTAGACTATTGGCTTTCTTGTGACGTAAGCGAAGAAGTCTACAGAGAATATGTTCGTAAGTTTAAGGAAAAGTGGTTTAACCGAACAAAAGAAGATAGAGTTGAATTTTATTGCGCAAAGCTACAAGAGAAATGCGACGAGTTGAAAGGAGAGTTAGTTGGAGAAATCCGAACGGCTGAACAATGAAAAGGTCGATCTAAAGATTTTCGCTGATTACGTAGAACCAGCAGCTTCCGACCAAATCTTTGGTCTTGTTAATCATGAAGCTTTCGAAAACTGCAAAATACGCATTATGCCAGACGTTCATGCAGGTGCTGGATGCGTCATTGGTTTTACGGCAAATCTTGGAGACAAGATAGTTCCTAACCTCGTAGGCGTTGATATTGGGTGCGGAATGCTTGCAGCAAAAACTCTAGAAGTTGTTGACTTTGAAGAATTTGATCATAAAGTAAGGCAGTTAATTCCATCTGGTTTTAGCGTGCATGAAAAAGAAACAACCGACGTTAAAGAACTTGGTTTGTATTGTTTCAGCGATTTAAGAAAGATTGAACACCTTAACAGGAGTCTCGGTACTTTAGGTGGAGGAAACCATTTCATAGAACTGAATGAAGATGATTATGTGCATCACTGGTTAGTAATTCATAGTGGCTCTAGAAACCTTGGGCTTCAAGTTGCAACTATCTACCAGAAAAAGGCTCTAGAGACGTGTAAAGATGATGTTCCTAACGACTTGAAATACCTAACAGGCGAACTTGCAGAAGCTTATCTACACGACATGAAAATATGCCAAGAATGGGCAAAAGTCAACCGAGAAGCAATGATGAATGTGTTGTTTGAGAATTTCTTCATGGACAAACCGAGAGAAGATGAATATTTTCATACAGTACATAATTACATTGGCGAAGATGGAATCATTAGAAAAGGTGCTATAAGCGCATATGAAGGGGAACCTGTCCTTATTCCATTTAACATGAAAGATGGTTCTGTAATAGGTGTGGGTAAAGGAAATGAGGACTGGAATTTTTCAGCACCTCATGGAGCTGGTCGAATAATGAGCAGGGGGCAAGCTAAAAAGAAGTTGTCCCTTGATAATTTCAAAGACCAGATGAAAGATGTTTGGTCTACAACCGTTAATGAATCGACGCTTGATGAATCGCCAGAAGCCTACAAACCAGCTATACAGATCATGGAAGCACTAGAGCCTACAGTAGAAATAAAGAATGCACTTAAACCTGTGTATAATTTCAAAGCTTAAAAACATTTCCGCTCGATTTTTTTCGGGCGGATTTTTTTGGGACGAATTTTTTTCGGGCGGATTTTTTTGAGCTAAAGAATTTTTTTCAACCAGTTTTTTAACAAATTTTTTTGAGGGGTCTTTTGTTCACATGTAAAAATGGGGGTCTTATTTTTACATGTTAGGCGTTTCTTAATGGTAAAAAGACCGTTTTTTAACACTTGAAGTAACTTTAACGTGACTTTTAATTATAAAAATTGGCGTTAAGTTATAATTATTTTGGCATTCTTGACTCGCTATAAACACTTAGCGAGGTGATTAAATTATCAACGACAAACAACCAGCTCACGCCGATTCTGGCACTGGATACCGACTCTTCAAAGCTATGAAAGAAAACGATTATGGCGTAATTAAACTGTCAGAAGAAACAGGTATTGCAAAGCAAACAATACGAAGGCTCCTTCGAGGAAACAGCACAGGAAACTTGCACACATGGGGAGTCATAGCAAACAAACTAAACGTAAGCATAGATTGGATTTACCACAATGGCGAATGAAGAGAAGAGTGAAGTTAAGAATGATGAAGAGATTCTTGCTGATGTTATAAAAGATATGTCAGAGAACGGTCTTTACGACCAAGAGAAAGTAAACAACGCCATTACAGCGATTTGCGAAGATTTAGGAGATTTGACAAGGCTTGAAGCATTGAAAGCAACAGAAGCAGTTTATTCAGCGATTCGAAATTTGTACTTTGGTGGGAAAGCTTTTTAGCCATTGGTGGGAAAGTGGTTTTGGCAAATTCCTGGGGGAAATCGAAAGCCGCCACATAGTGAGTTTTCTGGGGTATATGACTCCCGCGACATAGTGGGTTTTTCCCTGAAACGTGATTGAGGATATTTTTTTCCTTTTCCCCTTGGAGAATAGAACGAGCTGAAACAGCTAACTGATATATGATTCCTTCCAATCAGTTAGTTTTCTCATAGGTCATATATTCCGTTACATGATCAGCCAACAATCTAAATATTATAGCTGCATGGTGTAGCTGTTCGGTCTTTAGCCATAGTACGTTGTCAATCGTAACAGAGTATAGAAGTCTTCCCTCTTCCTCTTCCTTGATCAGCTTTATGGGAATAGTACCGCCTTCAATGTTAATCGGCTCTTCTTGTAACGTTTTCACGTTTTGCCTTTCTTTTTTTGCCATTGAATAAGTGTATTACAGAATACGCCTATTGTTTATTTCAATCTTTTCATCAAGGTATTTTCTATAAAGCCTTGAAGATGCATCGTCGTATTCTTCCCCTAACTTGTAGAACTTATGATCAAGTTCTTCGAATCGCTTTTCCGCTTCTTCGGCTTCTAATGAAGAAGGAAAATTTTTTCTCCATAGATCACTATAAGGAATAAAGACTTTTCTTAGACTAATCCACTCTTCATAATCTGGAAAAGTTTTTAAGTATTCTTCTTTGTCCTTGTGCAGTTCTTTCTCTTCTTTTTCATAGTTGGCTTTTATCTTTTCGCATTTTTTATTGTCTTTTTTATCTTTAAGAGCCAGGATCACCAAAAAGATAACCACCAAAGGAAAAGCGATCCAGCCGCTAAAAGACATAACATCTATAAACGTCATGATTAAACCTTTCTGTTGTTAAAAAAGGCGCGGTATTCCCGCGCCTAAAGTTGTTTTAACATCCCGAAAAAACTCGGTCGAACTCGCTACTAAATGCGCCGTCGCAGAAATAGTCATACATTGCTTCTTCTTTGTCGGTATGTTCTTCCAGAATGGCATTAACGCCTATAGAGAAGGACGTTTTAGCCTTCATTTGATTATTGATACCTTTAAGGACTGCTTCCAGTCCAACGAACTCGACACTTTTTTCACTTGCGCCTACTTCCTCGCCGTGTTCAGCGAGGAAGTTATACAGTTCTTCCTTTGTGATTTTCATTATTCTACTCCCCTTCTCGAAGATAATCGCTATAGGTATATTCAACACTATCGAGCGTTCCGACATACTCATATATACCAGTACGCGCGTCTTCCTCGGTATCGGCTTCAATTGCTGATAGATCAATAATAAATGTCTTTTTCTTCGACGTTCCTACCGTCGCAGTGCGCACTTCACGCGCAAAAGCTGCTGGAAGTTCTTTCTTTGTGTGTTCGAAGAAAGCTTTTGCACTCTCTTTATTGTCGAATGTCCAGGCGGTACGCTCGGACTCGCCACCATGATTAACAGTGTATTCTTCTACAATATAAAACTTCATTGTTCTTTCTCCTCTTTAAGCTCTCGAACTCTGTTTCATCACTGAGTTTTTTAGTAAAGCTCTGGTACTGGTAACTGTGGATTCTCGAACGACTTCACGACATCAATATATACCGCCGCAATATCTTCGTTATTGAAGCGTCCCCACGGGAACATCTTGTTAATTCTCTCAGCGTAAAGAGTTATGAAGTCCGCAACTGCCTGGTACTTTCCATAATCGCCTAAAGCGTCCCATAGATATGCATCGCATTCCGCTACCTGATACATTTCGTAATCGTTCATTATCGCTGCTGCAATATATTCTTCTCTGTCCATTGTGTGTCCTTCCGTGATTGCCCTACATGATGTATAATGCAAGGGGTTTTCCCCTAGCGCATGAGCGCCAGGGGCTTTGTGTGGCGGGTCACTCCTTAGTGGCTCGCTTCTTCTTTACATGGTCATATATGAGTACGACCGTCTGAATCAGCGAACATACTGCGGAGATAATCGCCGCAATTAAAGCGACCATTAAAAACCCCTTTGCTGGTCACCTTGTCAAGCGTTCCGACCTGACACCAATTATATTACCCAAAGAGTAAACATATGGCAAGAGGGTAATATTATTCGTTCATAATTCCTACACAATTGACAAATACCCAATTGTAAACTATATATGTATATAGATATAAAGGAGGTATTGACAGTGAACGGATATAGAGCGGTAAAGGCGGCGGCGGCGGCGCGTGGTATATCAGTGCGTCAAGTGTTATTGAAGGCAGAGAAGGCAGAGAGTTATATAGCTAAGGCGATCAATAGAGGCAGCTCGCCAACAACTGACACGGCGGCGCAGCTACTAGCGCCGTGCAACTATGTACTGGCAGCGGTACCAGCGGAAGACGTGCCGCCAACTGCTATAGTGATTGACTAGCAGGAGCAGCAGGAGCAGGAGCAAGAGCAAGACGAGAGAGCAAGGACGGCACCACGTCCAGGCGATAAAAATAGAACAAATGTTCGATAAGACCCTTTCGAGGGTCTTTTTTTGCGCTTTTTTAATCCCCCCTATGTCCCGATTATTGGACACACCCTAGGGGACCGGAGCGGGGAAGTTAGAAAAAAGAGCGCGCCGAAAAATCAAAAAAACGAAAAACAAAAAAAGTTACCTACCAAAAATTTGGTTTTTAAAAGAGATTAGAAAAAAAGAAAAGAGGTTCGTTCTGTGGCGCGTGAGTTCGCTAAAAAATTCTATCACTCAAAGGCTTGGAAGAAAACACGAGAAGCGTATATGAGAGCAATCGTAGAGGTTGACGGCAGGGAATGTCCCGCGAACCTTTGCGAGAAGTGCTTTAAGCGCGGTTTCGCTTCTGTCGCTCAAATAGTTCATCACAAAGAACACCTTACACCAGAGAATATCGCAAATCCTGATATTTCGCTCTCGTTTGATAACCTTGAGCGCCTTTGTAGGCTATGTCACGCCGAAGAACACCCCGAAATATATCAAGACCCAAACCAAGAAAGGCAAAGAGTAGCCTTTGACGCAGAAGGGAACGTATTACCACTATGAGCAGAGCAAACGACCTATCCGATGCACTCTATGAAAAAATGGCTGGCGGTTTAGATGGTATGTCAGACGTTGATAAATCTTTAACCGAAGAAATGCTAAGAGAATACTGCTGGCTATGCGCACAAATCTTTCTTTTACGCGAACAGATAGACGAGGACGGAGTGCTAATCGAAATCGAAAAGGGCAACAACTCGTATAAGCATAAAGTAGTAGTTGAAAACCCCGCAATTAAAACTCTTGTGCGCTTTCAAACTCAAAAATCCTCTTACTACACCAAGCTGCATAAAGTAGTGAATATCGAAAACACCGACGATGATGAATTAGACGCATGGTTTAAGCAGAATGGCTAAAAAGAAGCTCGAAGCGGTTAAGTATTTCGAGCAAATAGCTTCGGGAAAGATAGTTGCTTGCAAGCAAATGAAGCGGCTTGCAGAAATCATGCTTCCCCGCTTCAAAGAAGGAACATACAAGAGGTGGCACTTTGACGCAGACAAAGCGAATAAACCAGTAACCTTCATTGAGGGGCTATGTAAACTACCTTCTGGCAAGTTAGGCGCAGACTTCAAACTTGAGCTATTCCAGAAAGCGTTTATCCAAACTGTCTTTGGTTGGGTTGACAAAGACGGCAATAGACAGCTCCAAGAAGTAATAGAAGTTCTTGGTCGCAAGAATGGTAAAAGTTCTCTTGGAGCAGCGTTAGAGCTTTACATGCTTGTGGGAGACGGAGAAGGTTCACCGCAGGTATACAACGTGGCTTCCTCTCGCGACCAAGCGTCGCTTGCCTATGGCGCAGCCTTGAAAATGATGCGTCAATCAAAAGCCCTTAATAAACACCTTAGAAAAGGCACTGTCCCAGAACGTGATGCGGACGGTATCCTTTGTCCTGCAAATATGGGCTATATCTCGGTTCTTTCTGGTCAGACAAGACACTTAGACGGTCTAGACGTTCACTTTGCTCTTATTGACGAGTTGGCAGCTATTCTAAACCGTGACTTATACGATCTCATTAAGCAAGGTATGTCAGCGCGTGATCAACCGCTACTTATGGCAATCTCAACCAATGGTTTCTTGCGTGGTGGAATCTTTGACGCGCAAGTAGAATATGCCGAAAAGTGGCTCAAAAACCCAAACATGGACGATCGCTTTTTGCCCTTTATCTATGTGTTGGACGAACGCAGCGAATGGACTAACGAGAAGGCATGGATTAAGGCAAACCCTGGTCTTGGAACAATTAAAAAGATTGACGCTTTGCGCGGATACGTGAAAAAGGCAAAAAATGACCACGAGTTCTTGCCTACCGTCCTTACCAAAGACTTCAATCTACCCGAAAACGCAGCGCAAGCGTGGTTGTCTTATCCCGAAGCAGTGAACACAGAAACCTTTGAACTTGAAGGGTTCGATTATTGCATTATTGGGTTCGACGCATCAGACACTACAGACTTAACAGCAGCACGGGCTATCATGATGCGCAAAAATGACCCGAAAATGTATGAGATCGGTATGTACTGGATACCAGAAGATACAATCACGCTTTGGGCGAACAGCGGAAGGAGAACTTCGCGCGATGACGTGCCTTACGAACAGTGGATTAAGCGCGGTTTAATCAGAACCGTTCCAGGCAACAAGATAGATAAAGGCGTTATCGTTGACTGGATTCACGAGCTAAAAGAAATGGGTATCTATACCTACGCTGTCGGATACGACCCATGGCATATTGACGATAGTACCTTGCGAAAGATGAAAAGGGCTGTTGGCGATTCGAGGTGTTTCTCAATTAGGCAAGGAGTGCAGACGTTATCACAGCCAATGAAGCAGATAAAAGCAGAATACCGAGATAACAACATAATTGACAACCACAACCCGATCAATGAGTGGTGCCGAATGAATGTCTCGATTAAAACAGACAACAACGAAAACATTCAGCCCTTTAAGAAACTGAACAACTCAAAGAACAGGATTGACGGGTTCATAGCCGAACTATGCGCTTATATCGTGTTCTGTAATGAAAGAGAGAACTATTTAGCCTTGGTGGGCTAAGAAATTAGACCTCCTAATTATTTGACAGTTACAAAACAATACCCTTATGGGATTGTTAGATAAAATATTGCCTGGTAAAAAGCATAAAGACAAAGTAGGAGCGGTTTCTTTCGAGAGTATTTCCGACTATGCTCCTGCTTTCTCAACCTATAACGGTGGAGTGTACGAACAAGCACTTACCCGCTCGGCTATTCACGCTTTCGCTAGTGCTTGTTCGAAACTCGCACCAGAATATCACGGCAGCGCAAAACCTAGACTCGCAAGAGCATTTGACACCTCCCCAAACGCTTATACAACGTGGTCGCGCTTTCTCTATCGCGTGGCTACGATGTATGAGTGTGATTCAACGGTAGCGATTGTCCCCTCTTTTTCCAAAGACCAAGTAACGATTGATGGAATCTGGGCGTTGAAGTTCGATTACGCCGAAGTGATTACGTGGGCAAATGAGCCATGGATTCGCTTCTATCTTCCTAACGGCGAAGTTATGGCAATCGAACTCTATAACGTATGTCTGCTATCTAAATATCAGTATGAATCTGATTTTTTTGGTACGAGAAACGTACTTGATTCAACCATGCGCTTAATTCACGCGCAAGAAGAAGCACAAGATTCAGCCATTAAGAACGGTGCAAGGATTCGCTTCATTGGCGCAGTGGAGGGCATGGTCAAAGATGAAGTAATGGACGAAAAACGCGCCAAATTCACCGAAGATAACCTCTCTGAAAAGAATAAATCGGGATTGATGATTTATGACTCGACGTTTCGTGACTTAAAGCAAGTCACAAACCAGTCATACACCATTGATAACGCAGAAATGGAACGCATTAAGTCTAATGTGTTTGATTACTTCGGCGTGAACGAGGACATTCTTCAAAACAAGTTTACCGAGGACACATGGGACGCTTTCTATGAAGGAAAGTGTGAACCATTCGCTATACAGCTCGGTGAGGGCTTGTCACACATGCTCTACACGCAACGAGAACGACCAAATAACAACATTACATTTTCTGCGAATCGCCTTGAATACTCTTCTAATGCTTCAAAGCGAAACATGGTTAGAGACATGATCGACCGTGGAATTATGTCCATCAACGAAGCAAGGGAAATCCTTCAAATGCCAGCCATTGAAGGTGGAGACATTCGCCTGATTCGCGGTGAATACATTCTTTCAGACCTCATTGAACAACACACCTTGAAAGACGCATTGAGCGCAAAAAAAGGCAGCGATGCGCAAGGTGACGATAACGAACTTCCAGAAGGAGATTACGACTACTTAAACGGAGACGGAGTTGGTTCTTCTGACGGACACGACACAGCGGAGAAACAGTAATGCCAGTAAAACCAAACCGTGAATACAGAAGCTTTCAGCTCATGCAACCAGCAGACGATACTGCTGGATACATTGTTGAGGGTTACGCCACTACCTTTAATGACCCTTACGACTTTGGCTATGGGGCAAAAGAGGTTATCGACCGACACGCCTTAGACGGCGCAGACATGAAAGACGTTATTTTTCAGCTCAACCATGAAGGCTTAGTTATGGCTCGAATGAGAAATGACACGTTGATTGTGACTATAGACGATCACGGGCTTTACGTTAAGGCTGATTTAGGCGGTTCGGTTGAAGGGCGAAACCTATACGAAGCTATCAAAAACGGTCTTATTGATCGTATGTCATGGGGCTTCATTATTGCCAATGATGGGTGGGAGTGGGACGAAGCAACCCGCACTTCCACGATTACTAAAGTTGACAAAGTGTTTGACGTTTCAGCGGTATCAATTCCAGCAAACGAAGGCACTGTCATAAAAGCGCGTTCCTATCTTGACGGAGTGATCGAGCAGGAGCAGCAGGAGTTGTTGTTGCGCGAAAAGAAAGAGCGCGAAGCACGTATTAGAGCTGCTTTGTCGCTAAGAATCCACACGTTAGAAAGGTAGAACATGGATTTTGAACCTATGAGTGCCGAGCAGTACCGCGCACTCACAACCGACGAGCTTATCAATCGTCGTGACTTAATCGCAAACCTTCTTGAAGGTGATGCGGAAGTAGACATGGAGCAGCTTCGCTCCGAGATTGGCATTATCGAAGCAGAGTACGAGCGTCGCAACGCTGCTATTCAGCTCCGCAACGCTAACATTGCCGCTGTTGCAGGTGGCGCAGGTAATGTCATTGCACGAAGCGCAGACAATCGCGGAAACATCGAAAATGTAGATACTCTCGACACACCAGAGTACCGAAACGCATTCATGGAATACGTTTGTCGTGGCGCACAGATGCCAGAGCAGTTCCGTACTGTAGGCACTAACGCTATTACGATTAACGGCGAATACACGCAGACTACCGATGTTCCTCCACAGGTGCCAACCACTATGGCACGTGAGATTATTTCCAAGATGGAAACCTACGGTCAGATTTGGTCTAAGGTTCGCAAGCTTTCCGTTAAGGGCGGCTTGTGGTTCCGTGTAGTTGACTTGACCGCAGAAGCAACTTGGATTGACGAAGCAAAGACTTCCGAGTATCAGAAAGTCTCCAACAACGACAAAGTATCGTTCTCTTTCTTCATGCTCGAATGCCGTATCTCCCAGTCTTTGCTTGCAGGTGCAGTAACTTTTGAAGACTTCCAAGCAATGTTTACTCCAATTATCGCTAAAGCGATGGTTAAGGCTTTGGAACAGGCAATCATGCGCGGTGATGGTACCTCACAGCCACTTGGCATTTTGAACGACACTCGCGTTACCACTAAGGGAACGGTTATCGAGGTTACCGAAGCACAGTTCAAGGATTGGCAGAAGTGGCATAGCGACATTTGGGCAAAGGTTCCTACTGCTTACCGTGATGGCGAGTGGACAATGGCACAGTCTACTTGGGATAAGTACATTGCAACCATGGCAGACAAGAACAATGCTCCTGTATCCATCGGCTACAACCCTGTAACTGGTGACGAAATCAAGCGAATTATTGGACGTAGCGTATCTTGCGTTGAGTCTGACATTCTCCCTGATTTTGAAGCAGCAAGCGCAGGTGACGTTGTAGCTATCTTTGGCAATTGGAACGACTACGCAGTTAACGTACAGCCTGGAATGCCACTCACCACTAAGCGTTGGATTGACGATGATAACAACCTTGAAAAGACCAAGTGCCTTGTTGCCTTGGACGGAAAGGTTTTAGACCCTTACGGTTTCGTGCTTTTGAAGAAAAAGGCATCTGCTTAGGAGCTGCTAAATGAAAGCAACAGTTAAAAAGCGGTTTCACGGGATTAAAGAAGGAATCGACTTCGAAGCAGGTACGACCTTCGAAGGAACGAAAGAACGCATTGATGAAATCAATGAAGCCCTTCCAGGGTATTTAGAAATCGTTCCAAACCGTTCTCGTAAAACCACTAAACAAGAGGAAAAGGCTGAATAATTGGCTCTTATTGATGACATAAAAGTTACTTTGCGCTTGCGCGGTTCTGCCTATGATTCAGAGGTCAACATGCTCATATCGGCTGCATTAGCTGATATGAGACGTGTTGGCATACGTGAATCTCTCTTAGATCAAGACAATATGGCAGCTCTTCCAAAACAGGCAGTAGCTATGTATGTCAAATCACGTTTTGGGTACGACAACGACGAAGCAGCACGTTTCGATGAAGCGTATAGGCAAACGGTAATTGATCTACTCAATTCTTCCGCAAATTCCACCTACAAAGAAGGGACGGAAGATGCGATTTAATGCCGAATGCACTCTTGTTGAACTAGCCCAGACGCAAGACCAAGAAGGAAACGCTGCATACGAGCGCGTGGAAACGGAAGCGTTCTGTAATGAATATTCCGTTTCTGCAAACTCGTATATGGCTGCTAAAACTGCTGGACTTCACGCTGATGCAGAAATAGAACTTCGCTCCATTGACTACAGCGGACAACAAATTGTTGTGGTTGATGAAATCGAGTACAACGTCGAACGAGTAGAAAACACTGGTGACTTTACGCGCCTTGTCTTGGCAAGGAGGGTTACCAATGAGCCTAAATAGCATGGATTGGCGCACATGTATAACGATTGACCAATTCACTCTTGCGCTTGATGAAATCCTAAAAGACGTAAAAAGCGATACCGACGAGATAGTTTCCAATGCGGCTGAAAAGGCAGCAAGAAAAGGTAAAAACGAGGTTCGCAAGAACGCACGTAACACCTTTGATGGAACTGGTAAATATGCTAAGTCATGGGACTTCAAATCAGGCAAAAAGGGGCAAGAATCATATGCGGAAATAGGCTCTACCCTGCCTGGATTACCTCATCTTCTCGAAAAGGGACACGCGACGCTAAACGGTGGGCGTGTGCCTGGCAGGGCGCACATCGCACCTGCGGCAGAAGTGACATTCAGAGCTTTTGAAGACGAGCTGAAAAAAGGAATTAGTGAACTATGAGGGAGCGAGTATTCAAAGCACTAAAAGCTACAGGTATTCCAGTTGCGCATATGGCGTTTGAAAAAGGGAAAGCACCAAAACTCCCCTTCATGGTCTATATCCAAGGTGACTCTACGGACTTTTACGCAGACGATAGCAACTATCTAACCAAATCAGAGTTCAGCGTTGAGCTATACCAACAGCCTACCTCACGAGAAACAGAGAAAAAACTTGAAGCGGCTTTGTCCGAGTTTGGAGCATGGTCGCGTGATGAAGAAATTTGGATTGAAAGTGAAGGCTGCATTGAGACGGTCTATCACTTCGAAGTTTACGATAAGGAGTAACAATGGCTAACACCAATAAGGTACGTTTTGGCTTGAAAAATGTTTACTATGCCCTCATTGATTCTGAAACGGGCGAATATAAAAAACCAGTTCGTCTACCAGGCGCAGTAAGCTTGACTATTGACGCAGAGGGCGATACCTCTACTTTCTACGCAGACGATATTGCATATTACGTAACTTCCTCTAACGCAGGTTATTCTGGCTCTATCGAGCTTGCAGCTCTTAGTGACCAAGCCTTAATTGACTTGCTTGGTCAGGAAAAAGACGATAACGGGTTCATGTACGAACGCGCAGACGCAAACCCAGCAAGTTTTGCTTTGCTTTACGAAATTGACGGTGACCCAGACAAAAACCGTGGCGTTCTTTATAACGTCAAACTCACCCGTCCTTCTACCGAAGCAAACACCAAAGAGGATTCTACCGACCCACAGACCGTTACGGCAGACTTCAACGCAATTGCTAAGACATTCAAGATTAACAACGTCGACGTTGACATCATTAAGGGCAGTGCTGAATCTTCTGCTACTGCTGCTTATGAGAACTTCTTTACCACTGTCTACACGCCTACTAAGGCAGCGGCTTAATGAATTTCGAAGTCAAATACAGCGGCGGCACTCACACTGCCGCTGCTGGGCTTAATGCCTTAGTAATTTATGAACAGGAATTTGAGTCCGACTTAATCAAAGACGTTTTCGGAATAGTCGAAGTCAAAGAAGAAGACCTTGAAAAAATTGCAGAGGAAAAACTAGGCAGTAAAGAAAAGAAATCTTCTGACGTTGTTCTCGTTCTCGATTACACCCAGACGAACTGGACAAAGATCGTAAAAGCGGTTTGGGCGTGTCTCAAAAACTATAACGGCGATTCTATTCCAAGCTTCAAAACATGGGTCAACCAAACAGAAGGAATGAACCTTACCGAAGTACAGAATGCGGCTATTGTCGCGTTTAACGAAAGCTTTTTTCCTGCCAGAAGCGGCGATGCTGCAAAAGAAGCCGACGGTAACTAAGGAAAACCCACTGAAATACACACAAATGTCGTTATGGCTTATCAAGCAAGGTTTTTCCGATAACGACTTACAGCAAATGACACTCGCGAGGGCGGCATTTCTCATGAAGGCAGCTTTCCCAGAAGAGTCAAGCAAGCAAAACGACGGCGTTAGAGCGGCAACAAAAGCCGACTACCGAATGCTTTTATAAGAGAGGTAACTAATGGCAGACACATATCGCGGCTTAACAATTCGAATAGGTGGCGATACTACCCAACTTAGCAATGCCATTAAAGGCGTAAATCGTGACGCTTCAAACCTTGAAAGCATTTTACGCAAAACTTCACAAGCTCTAAAAATTAACCCAGCAAGCCTAAAAGCAGCAGAATTGCGTATGCAAGCCTTGTCTGATAAATCAACAGACTTGTATGCAAAGGCAAAAATCCTTAGTACAGCCTATGAGCAAATCAGAATATCCGACGAGTTCAGAAAAGCGCAAGCCTATGTAGAGAAAACGGGCGATTCTGTAGGCTCAGCAACCACACGTTTTAACACTCTCAATAGTGAATTAGAGAAAATAAAACGTGGATTTGCCGAACTGGACGGCGTAGACACCTCTATTCAGAAGAACTACACCGAATGGAATAAATCAGCGCAAGAAAATATTAAGTCTATGCGTGATTTAGGCGTTATCACGCAAGATGATTACGAGAAATATAGGCAGCTTGTATCTGCTCAACAACAGGCACAAGATGCTATGGATATGACTAAATCCGTTGCGCAAATGCGCGATTTAGACGCAGAAATAACAAAAACAAAAGAAACCGCTAAATCATTAGCGCAACAGTACGTTGATTTAAGAGTTGAGCAATCTGCTATTAGAGGGAACACCTTCAAGGAAACCGAAGCTGAACTTGCCAAAACTAAAATGACGGCTCTTACCTTAGAGCAACAACTTGAAAAGGTAGACAAAGCACTAGATTTAGACCCACAATCTATTGCTACCTTGTCACTAAAAATGCAGCTTCTTGCAGAGAAGTCTTCAAACTCAAATACAGAATTAGAACAAGTAAAAAAACGCCTTAGCGAACTTGGGAATATTGACGGCGTTGTTTCCGATGCTAAGAACGTGAACCAAGAGTTTACTAAGTGGCGCACGTCTTTAGAAAACAGTGTCCAAGAACTTAATCAAGCTAAAGCTGTTGCTGCTTCATTGAAGCAAGAACTAACAGAAGCCATGGCAGCTGGTAAATCTTCTGGCGGTAGGACGTTTACCGAACTTCGAGAAGAGATCACAAAAACCGAAAACAAGATTAAAGAACTTGAAGTAGCCCAAAAAGGCATTGATGCAGGGTTTACTACAGCTAAGGCGCAAAAGGAATATCAAGACCTTACTATCAAAGCAAGGACTCTTGAAAACGCTATCACCGACTGCGACAAACAGATGGGTAATTCGAACCGTGGTTTTGAAGGCTGGTCTTCGTCGTTAACTAATGTCGGTTTGTCTCTCACTGCTACTGTTATCCCTAGCCTACAACAGTTCATAAGTGCTTCTGCGGAGTCGGCACAAGAGATTGATTCTTCTTATCGCAATATGCGAAAAACTGTTAACGGTACAGAAGAAGATTTTGAAGCCTTAAAACAGTCAGCCCTTAATTTCTCTAAAACGCACGTAACATCAGCAGACCAGATTTTAGAGATTCAGGCTATGGGCGGTCAGCTCGGTATTGCCGTAAACGACCTCGATAAGTTTAGTCAAACTGTTTCAAACTTGAATATCGCTACTAACATTTCAGACGCAGAAGAAATGTCTGAAAAACTTGGACAGTTAGCAAGCATTACAGGCATGACTTCTAACGAATATGACAAGTTCGCAGATTCATTAGTACGTTTAGGAAACAACACGCCAACGCTTGAGTCCAATATTATGGACGTATCCTCGCGTATTGGTTCAATGGCAACTATTGTTGGTATGTCCGTTCCTGATATTCTCGCGTTATCAACCGCTGTTGCTGCAACTGGTCAGCAATCAGAAGCAGCTGGTACGGCTATTTCAAACACCATGAGCGATATTGAAAATGCCGTTGGCAAAGGCGGTGAAGCTTTAGAAGGCTTTGCTAGTGTTGCAGGAATGAGCGCAGAGAACTTCGCTAATACATGGAATACAAGCCCTATCGAAGCTATCAAATCCTTTATCACGGGGCTTAAAGATATTGAATCTAGCGGAGGGTCAGCCGATACAACACTCAATGACTTAGGCATTACTGGTGTTCGTCAGAAACAAGCCCTTCTTGGCTTAACCCAGACAGTAGACGTTCTCAATGATTCGTTAACTATGTCAAACGACGCATGGAACGGCGTATCAGACCAATGGGGCAACGCAGGAGACGCAGCACGAGAAGCCGAAAGAAAAGCAGAAGGCTTTTCTGGTCAAATGTCTATTCTTGAAAATAATATGCAAGTTCTTGGAGCTACGGTAGCAGACTCTCTCGCGCCTTGGCTAGAGAAAGCTAATGAGTTGTTTGGTGTTGTCTCTAGCGCAGTTGATGGATTAGATGATTCTCAAAAACAGGCAATTATTAGCCTTGCTGGAATGGTTACGGCTTTAGGTCCTTTATTAACAATAGCTGGTGCATTGATTCCTGTTTTTACTCGTTTGAAAAACCAAAACCTTTTGATGCAGGCTCAAATGGAAGCGTTCGGGGTTGCAGCAAAGGGAACAATTAACCCAATCGGTTCATTGGGTAAGAAAATGAGCGGATTACCAAGTGTTCTTGGTAAAGCTGGTTCGGCAATGAGCAAGTTCGGCTCACTTTCAATTGGTGCACAGGGTGCGATTATCTCTCTTGCCTTGATTATCGGGCAACAGCTCGTATCAGCGATTCAGGATTATGTTCAAAAACAAGAACAGTTCAAACAGTCTACTGATGGATTAGTAAATGCTCAAAAAGACGCTCAAAAAGCTGTTGAAGAAATGGGTATTTCAACCTCTTCAACAGCAGGTGAAGTTGATAACGCAACCGTATCTTACAAAGGTCTTAGCAAAGCCATGGAAGAGTCCGCTAAACAAGGCGCTGATATGGCAGAGGAACAGAAGAACTGGTGGACTGAATACTACACCAACTCAAAACTTGTCGAACGATATATCTCTACTATCGAAGATTTAGGAAGCAAAGGAGAACTTACAAAAGGCGAAATCGCAAAGCTGCAAAATGCAGTAGAAGGATACAACAAAATAACAGGCGATTCGGTAACGATTACCGACGAAGTGACAGGCTCTTTATCGAAGTCAAACGATGAACTTAGAGCAAATGCCGATAACTGGCGAGAAGCAGCAGAAGCACAGGCTTATCAAAAGTTCATGGGTGAAGCCATTGAGAAGTCAGTCAAAGACCAAGAAAATCTGACGAAAGCGCAACAAGCTTATAATGACGCTCTAAACGCAATGGCAGAAGGAAATCAAATTGCTGGGGCTGGTGAAGAGCAAAGAAAGCAGCTCCAAGAAGCAACGAAAGCATTTAACGACAGCACTATTGCAGCGCAAAACTACGAAGATAAACTCAATGGCACTGGTCAATCTATGCTTTCTTGGATTGGCTCGAACAAAAATTATACTGATGCGTTAGCCCAAAATGGCGTAAAGATAGACAGCTTCACTAACTATGTTAAATCGCTTGGGTTGTCACAAGAACAGCTTGCTATGAAAACGCCACAAGAGGTTAATGCTATGGTTTTGGCGTATGCAAACCTTAGCAACAGCAGCGTTGGTTTTGACAGAGCTAAAGCAGCAATGGACGGACTCGGTTTATCGCAAGAACAAGTCTCCACACTGTCACCTAACCAAATCGCGATTATCACGAACGCATATCAAACCATGCAAGACGCTGGTATGAATGTCGATGAAGTCAAAAATAAAGTTGGCGAACTTGGCATTTCGCAAGAGCAATTAGCTGGACTCACCTCCGACCAAATGGCAATTATTGTTGGAGCGTATCAAAGCGGCAACGCTGATATTCAGACAATCTGCGAAGCAATCAAAAACGGAACAATAGACCAACTTGGACAGGCTGGGTCTGGTGGCGGTGGTGCTTTCGCAGATGGAGAAAGAAGTCAGATTGGAAATATACAATCTGCATCAACAGAAGCAGGAACTACGGCAAACACCTCATTAGAAAAATCAGCAGGTGATAGCTATAATTCTGGCGATCACTGGCTGGCTAATTTTGTTAGTGGCATTAAAAATCAAATACCGTTTCTCGATGATGCTTTGAATGGCATTCAAAGCGCAATGTCTCAACTTCGCTTTTCTGTTCCTAAAACGGGTATTTGGTCAGGTGCAGAAAAAGGCGGCGTTCGGTCTGGTATGCACTTCGTTCAAAACTTTGCAGAAGGTATTAGACTCGCAACGCCTGATGTTCTGGACAACATCGAATACCTAAACCAACAAGCTAAAAAGGCAATGGAAGCGTCAGACCTTGCAGCAAGCGTTGTTTATTCGGCTGATATGGCTTCGGGCGGTTCTGCTTTTAGCGGTGTTACCAACAACACAACAATCTACCAAATAGGAAACGTAACCATTCCAGCGGACTCTAAGGACGGAGAAACCGTAGAAGATTTTATTAACCTCGTCTTGGCTTATAAGGGGGCTATGTAGATGAATCCCGTAATTATGAGTCCCGTACCAATCATCTTATTTGTTGACGGACTTTTGACCGTAAAAGCAGCGTTTAGGAGCGAAACGGGCGCACCGATGCAACAAGCAGATATTGGTTTTCAAACAGCAAACACCACATTAGCTTGTGACACAAAAACAAAAGACGGAATAATTATTGGCACAATAAGCCTTGATTCTGTTGCGGTCGGAGACTCTAGTTTTGTTGTAGGCGATAAAGCAACAATCATTGTAAAAACCAAAGAGAACGATACGTGGTCGCAGACTGGATTCACAGCTCAAACGGCAACTAATCCTAAAGTGTCTCTTGCTACTGGTGGAGGTTCGCTTACTGGTTTCCCGTGGACAATAACTTGGAATTACGAAGATTTTTCAGGCTTTTATCAAAACAAATGGGAGCTAAGGATTAAAGGCTCAAATTTGTTCGGTGAAGTTAAGCTTTCCGAATACTCTATCGAACGCCAAGCAACTATCAATGGCGATTCTATAGCTTTCGCGTCTGAAATCGGAGGTTCAGCCCAAACGCTCGAATGTGAACTAGAGGTTTGGTCTACTTCTGGACTTTCAACTGTAGTCCCCTTTACGTGGGAAATAGCAGAAAGCACTACAACAACAACTGCTAGTGCGACGCTCACTGACGGGAAAATGAGTGTTAATTGTAGCAACGACTCGTTCTTTTTGTTTGTTTTAGCAGACGGAAAGTTAGACGAATGTGGTTATACCGAAACAGGGACTCTCTTGTTTGACTTACCCATTAAAGGCGCAAGGTACTTTGTTGTAACTCTTGATGAAAACAGAATAGGAAGCGCAACGGAGTTATTCCCAACAGGCTCTTTAATGTCTCCTAGACTTGATTACTACGTTGATGGAATTAAGCAGTCTATGGTTCTCGTTTTGAATAACGAAGAAAGTTTCACTTTGACCAACAGCGTCACCTATGAGAACTTTTTGGGAAGAAGTAACCCTGTTAGCTACTTTGATAACGCTACAGAGAATTGCACTGTATCCGCTTATTTCAAGAAGCCATTTAATACCAAAAAAATACTTACGTCACTTCATGGAATTGAAGCGGTTTTCCGTCCTTCACGCGGAGGGATTTACCGAGTGTTCGTAGATTCTGCTTCTTTCGCAAATGAAAGAAGTTTCGATATTGCAGGAAAACTCGACTTGTCTTTAACAGTGGTTTCAGGCAATCCATACGATATGTTCTATAAATCACCGTTCTTCAAAGATGCGCAGATTTACCCAGCGGAAGATTTATTCCCATCCGAGACTACTTGGACGGTGGCATAAATGGACTATACGCTATCAAGAAAAGAAACAATCGTTATAAAGAAGTTAGCGTTTCCTGGACTCTACCCCGTTGCGGAATTAAGCGGCGTATTCAAAGACGGGTCTATTAGTGCGTCAATCTCACGTACTATTAAGACGCAAGCGCAGTTTACTTATATTGGTGATGATCTGTCAGACGGAGACTTTATCCAAATATCCGTCATTCTTGATAACGGATATGAACAAGAAGAAATAGTGCTTGCAACTCTTCGCGCCTATTACACTGGTAAAACAAAAAATGAGAAGAACTTCACGTGCTATTCTCTTGCAAAAATCTTAGACAGCGGAAGATACCATCAGCCCTTTTCAGTTACAGAATCCAAAGACCCGTTTGACTATGTTGAACAAATCCTATCAACAGTAAGACTAAAAACAGCCTATAGACCAACCGAAAAAAACACTATCAGGGTAAGCAAGTCTTTCTTGCCAGAGGATTACTCGAAGCTCGATATTATCAATGAGTTGTTAGATAACGCTGGATATTTAGCCTTAGACACAAACGAATACGGGTTAGTAATATTCCGCGAAACAACCTCCACGCCTAGGTATTCTTCAATCGTGTTTAATGAAGGAGAAGCTTCTATTGTCCGTCCATCGACTGAAGAGGAACACGACTGGAGTGAGGTTGCTAACGTGGTAATTGTCACTTGCGAAAACGCAGACGATAAAGTTTTACGAGCAATTGCCATAAACGATAGCCCCACAGACGAAACCTCAACAATGTTTCGTGGCGAAGTTGTGCGTGTTGAATCTATGTCAGACGCAGATTCACAACAAGTTGTCGAAGATAAAGCAAAAGCCCTCCTAGCAGAAGAGCAAGCGAAGCTTACCGCTGTTACGTTCGAACACGCCTATAGACCAATTCATTTGTTTGACCACGTATCAATCGACCTAGAGGGCGTATCTGGTGTTTATACCGTACAGAGTTACGAAATATCACTCACTCCTGGACTTATCACTAAAACAAGAGTTAGGAGGTTTGAGCTATGAACCAAGCAGCTATTGAAAAGTTTCTTGAACCAACTAAAGAGCGCGGAGTAAAGCTATCAATGTTCTTTGGAACGGTTATCGGCGTAAACGGCTCAACACTTGTTATACAGCCACGTTCAGGCGGGACGGTCTATGCAACAACTTATGTGTATGTGGCAGTTGGAGACTTAGTAGCGTGTTTAGCGCAAGGAACAACAATTGTTGCCTTTGCGGCAAAAGACGCTAAACGGCTCGAACATGAATTAGGTCAAGCTGGGCTTGTTTATACCGCAGGAGACGGAATCTCGATTGATAGCTACGTCATATCAGCAAACGTAACGCCAGAGACAATCTCAAACCTTAAAGCAGACACAATACCTATTTCATTCATTGAATCACTCTAAGAAAGGAACAACATGGGCTACTTAAACGATGCAGGAGTTACCGCGCTTTGGTCAAAAATCAAAGCCACATTCGGCGCAAAACTCACTATATCAGGAGCGACAATCACTCTTAAAAACAAGTCAGATTCAGAGGACATTCTTTCCCAAGCAACTCTTCCAAATGCTACAACTTCCACAGCTGGCGTAATGTCGGCAGCAGATAAAACAAAGCTTGACGGCATTGCGACTGGAGCAACTAAAGTAACCGTTGATTCTTCTCTTAGCTCAACGTCTACAAACCCCGTACAAAACAAAGTTATCAATTCCGCGCTTGCTGATAAAGCGGCTCTCGCAAGCCCAACATTTACTGGCACACCAAAAGCACCAACAGCGGCAGCAGGAACAAATACAACTCAAATTGCGACTACTGCTTTCGTTGCTACAGCAGTTGCTAACAGTGCAGTTGGAGCTGCAATGTTCCAAGGTGCAGTTAGCTCAAACGACACCATTAGCAATTCAGCTTACAAAAAAGGCTGGTATTGGACGGTAGGAAAAGCGGGGACTTATGTAGGTGAAGAGTGTGAAGTAGGAGACATGATCTTTGCGAACTCCGACAAAGGAAGTGCATATAATACCGCTCATTTTGATGTGGTGCAGAACAACATTCAAGCAATAAAAACAGAAGAACTTGAGTCTCTTTTGGTTTAATCATGGGCTACTTAGACAACAACGGTGTTTCTACCCTTTGGTCAAAAATCAAAGCCAAGTTATCTACCAAAGGAAATATTGGCAGTCTTAACGGAAGCTCTAACGCTACCCCTTCATGGTATGCGCCCGTAAGTGCAGGATCGGCAGGACAATATCTCGTATCAAGTGGCACTGGCGCTCCTGTATGGGCTACACAGTCTGGCATGTCAACCATTATGCCCAATGGATACCCAAACGGCTCGGTTTATCTTACCTACGATTCAGCCTTTGACCCAGCGGAAAAATGGGGCGGTACTTGGACGAAAAGAACAGATACTTACATGTTTATGGGGATAACGGTTTGGAAATGCGTTGTCTCTCCAAGTTCTTATATTGCGCCACTTGATATGTACCCAGTAGGGACAGCGTTTTTAACATACGACCAATCGCATAATCCATCACAAGAGTTTGGAGGTACTTGGACAGTAAGAGACGATACGTATCTGTTTATGGGAATAACGATTTATAGGAGGGTTGCATGAGAATATTAGACGAAAGCAACAATGAAATTACTGAACCTAATTTAGAGTTAGGGTATCTCAAAGCGGAAAGCATTTTTGTTACTCACCACGAAGCAATTCCAGAGCGTGAACGAATTGAGAGAATTGACTACGAAAACCCTATCAAGGTATATCCAAATGGCGGGAAAATTGTAGGAACTATTGTCGAACAAGAGTATCAGGCAGCGCAGGACGCTTGGGATGAATACGAAGATATTCAACGCTACATTCTCTATACAGCAGACGAACTAAAAGCTATCGAGGAGCGAAAGAAAGCCGAAGAGCAAGCTCGAAAAGAAGAAGAAGAACGCGCAGCAGCGACGGCAAAAAAAGAAGCTGAACGAGAAGAGTTTTTAGAGGGCGCACCAGCGCGAGTAACAGGCGTTGAAGAAGCAAACCTTGACCAAGACGAGTTGATTATTGCGCTCAATGACTCTTTTACGCAAGCGCAGCTTGATACCGATGAAGCTATTACCACTATGTACGAACTGATTAACGGAGGAACAAATGAATAAGATTATTGCTAAATCATATGCACGTCTCATTAAGGCAGGACGCAGAACTATTGATGATGTACCAGAAGAATTACGCGACATTGTAAACGAACTTTTGGGGGCTAAATAATGGGTTACACAAAGCAAACTTGGAACGACAACGCAAGCGGCGGTACTCCTATTACTGCCGCCCGTTTGAACCATATCGAAGACGGCATTTACCAAATCGGGGCTTCTGTAGACTCGAAAATGGCATGGATGATCTATGAAACTGCTGGAGGTTTAACGGGAACGAAAACATATAAGCCAGGAGGTACAGGGTGGGAGATACCAACACTTGATGCGGTAGTTGGACGTACTCCTTACAATGATTTCTTCGAGCTAGGAGGTGGTGCAACGGGAAAAATTGTCTTTAAGAAAGCTGGTTTTTGGAGATTATCATCACAGTTTTCTTACTCTGGCTCAGGTGCGGTTTCTTGCAGAATAAACAACGGGTCTACCGAAGAGTGCTTTGGGTCAGCTACAAACGACTCTACTAAAAGGAACAACACGACTCACTGTTCGTATATTGTTTACTTAAATAATGGCGATTCGCGTACCTTCTGGCGCGCTAATGATGTTGCAGGGACTCTTTGCTTCTTGTCAGCGGCGTTTTCTCACGTTGAGATTGAGTATTTGGGAGCATAGGGAGCTGTAATAGCTCCCTTATACAATCGTGCCGTATACAATCCAGTTCAGCCAGATTGATGATGCTGTATTGTTTGCTAAAAAGACATTCGTTCTAACGCTAGTTTTTTGACCGCTATCTAAGTTTCCTGAGCCAGCTATAAAACCATCACGTTCGGCTAAAGCAACCGATGTTGCTGTGTCCTTGAGAGTATAAGGTAAGGTTTCTGTTATTGTAACCTTGCCATATGAGAGCGAATTGTTCGCAAACCCGCTTTCTCTTGACGGGGTTAAGCCCGTATATTGCTTAGTTTTGCGACAAATAGCAAGACTTCCGATCTTGAGGACTTGCCACCCATCAACAACTTCTTGGACTACAGAAGCCCCGATTTGGTAAATGCCGTCGTTACTTTTGCGTGTCTATTGTTTCGAGCGCGTTAAAAGCCCAGACGTTTCTGGGCTTGTTTTATATATAAATCTCATCTGGGTGTTTCTGAAAAGTCATATTTTGGTCACGTTTTTATTAAATGCCTGTTCAGTGTCTTAAAATTATGTGCATGGTTCGATTACATACAGACAGATTACTACCGAAACAGCTCATGCGCGGCAGGAAAAGAACCTGCCGCCAGCCTAGAGCTGTGCCACCCCCCCCCCGCAAAATTAAGGCAGATAGTTAACGGGGAGGAAAAATGACGCGCATTTTAATTGTAGAAAGCGATGAATCAGAAACAAGGAAAATCTCTAAATCTCTATCAGAAATAGGAATTGACTACATAACAGCAGGTTCAGCAGAAGAAGCAATAACAAAAGTAAACAGGTACACTTTCGATTTATTCATTATTAGTGTTGAACTGCCACGCATTAACGGGTTTACCTTCGCAAAGATCATGAAAGAAAAAACATGCGCTCCGATAATCTTTACAAGTAGCGCAGACAGTGAAGCACAAAAGATATTTGCTTTTGATCTTGGAGCAGATGATTTTCTCGTTAAACCTTTTGGAATGCTTGAATTATCTTGCAGAATCAGAGCAATTCTTAACAGGTGCCAAAAACCACGCGTTATGAATATTGGCGCATTCAACATGAACTACGAAGAACATACTGTAGACATTGACGGAAAGCTAATATATCTAAGCAATATCGAGTTTAGGTTGCTAAATGAACTAATTTTAGCCAACGGGAAAACCGTTAGTAAGACCTCCCTCATAAGAAATGTTTGGGGAGACGAAAGCGCAGCAAACGACAACACGCTTAAAGAAAGAATAAGAACACTAAGGAAAAAGATAGGCAGAGACAGGATAAAATCAGTTCACGGGAACGGGTATCGTTTCGTGTCTGAAAAGTTACCATTTGCGTGTCCAATGTTACCTTAGAAAAAACGAACATATAACTAACCAACGGGCTACCAGAGGGGTAGCCCTTTTCATTTGATTTAAATAAATCAAGGAGGTTATATGTTTAATCCCTATATGCCAACTTTTCCCATGCCGCAGATTCAGCAGTACCAACAGCAAGGCTTACAGTTTGTAAACGGCTTTGAATCCGCGCAAATGTACCCGCTACAGCCCAATACAAAACAAATTCTCATGGACAGGAACCTTGCGCGTTTCTATCTTGCTGAAGCCGATGCAAGCGGTCAAAAAACCGTCAAACCGTATGACTTTGCACCAGCGCAAGAAAACCAAACAACCTATGCAACACTAGCGCAATTCGAGGAGTTAAAGAATAACTATGAATCCCTTACTAAACAACTTGAACAGCTCAACCAAGCAGCCAGATTTAATGCAATTCCTACGCTCGACGAACCCGCAGCAAGCACAACAGCAAGTGCAACAAATGTTGAACAACGGGCAAATCACGCAAGACCAAATATCCCAAGCATTTAATCAGGCTAAACAGATAGCCCAAATGTTCGGAATCAAATAAGAAGCCTAACTCGCGAGAGGTGATAGAAATGAACAACTATACGACGAAAGGAGTCCACTATGGATACCCCTAGCCTTGCCGACATTGCGGCAGTGACAAAGGATAATGACTTTGGAGGTGGTAGCTGGATTTGGGTTATTGTTCTGTTCCTGTTCATGTTTGGCTGGAACCGCAACGGAAACACCGAACAGCCTGTTACTGAATCAAGCCTTTGTAATGCAATGAACTTCAATAACCTTGAAAATGCAGTGGGGCGTTTATCTGATAACGAAAACCTTCACATGATGCAGCTTTCACAGGGTCTTGCAACTGTTGGATACGAGAACCTTCGCAACTTCGCCGATACCCAACAGACTATCCAAAACGGAGACTATGCAATTAGCAACCAGCTTTCGGATTGTTGCTGCAAAACCCAACGTGCGATTGATGGAGTTAACTACAACAACGCCATGAACACCGCAGCTATCAACGAGAATACCACAGCACAGATTCAGAAAGTTATTGACGAGCTTAAACAGGACAAGATTGATACCTTGCAAGCACAGGTATCTAAATTGCAGCTTGATTCTGCTTTATGCGGCGTTATCCGCTATCCAATGTCTACCGCTTGGAGCGCAGGTAACAACCCATTCTTCAATGCTGGTTATGGTTGCGGCTACGGCACAGCCTTTACTATGTAAGGGGTAATTGTGTTTGCTAAGAAAGCGCGGTTTATCTATGACAGCGATACCGCGCTTGCAGTAACAGCTGGAACGCCTATTACGTTCTCAAATATCGTAAGCAATTCTTCTTGTATTCAAGGAAATGGTTCTGGCGGTATTCAGCTAAAATCGCCTGGAACGTATCGCATAATTTCAAGCTTTACTCTTAATGCTACCGCAGCGGGAAACGTCAACATACAAATGAGTGCTAACGGAAATCCCGTTAGCGGCGCAAGGTCGGCGGCAACATTGGCGGCAGCTGGAGATTTGTCTAATGTCGTGATTACAGACCTTATTACCGTTAAGTCTGGTACTCAAGGTTCGTTTGCAACTCTAACATTTGCTCCTAGTGCAGCCGTTGGCATTAGAACTGCTACCGTAATTATCGAGAAAGTTCTCTAGCTTAAAGACCACTCGCGAGGGTGGTCTTTTCATATTCAAAAGAAACGAAAATGTTACCTTACCAAACCCATAAACAAATAAGACGATTGTATTTGTAACGTAAAACAACAATAAGGTAGCAACATGCAATATCTACTGTCCGCACTTCCAGCAATTATCTCAGGTGCTTCTGTTGCCCTTCTTTGCTTTGTGACGCGAAGGGTTAACAAAATATACAAAGACTCTAAGAGGGATAGACATTTATCCAAACAAGCTTTGCTTTGGCAGCTTAGAGATGTTATTTGGTCACCCTATTATTCATTTGCCGAGAAACAGGTTGCTTTCAAAGAGTATTCAGAACATGGTGGAAACTCTTTGACGGCAGCTCACTTTCACGAATTAGAACAAGCAGAAATAAATAAAACGAAAGGAAAAGAGAATGATTAACTGGATTTTACGTCTTAAAAACAAAGTCACCCTAACGACCCTTTTAACAACAATCATCGTTGCAATCTATTCCATCTTAGCCACTTTTGGAGTTACTCCTTCCATCACGCAAGAACAGGCTATGAACGTGATCATTGCTATTATTTCCGTCCTTGTTTCAGTTGGTGTTGTTACCGACCCTACTACACAAGGCTTTAGTGATTCTAAGCAAGCAATGACCTATGAGAAGCCGAAAGAAGACGGCGATCATGCTTAGGGATATTGTCCTAATCTTGGCAACAATAGCGGCTACTATCGCAATTTCTTTGTTTATTCAAATTGTCTGTCCGCATGAAACCGAAGCAAACGAACCTGTACCCATTCTTGATGCAAGCGACAAACCAGACACTCACGTTTGCTACATTCCAGAAGATATGAGAGAGGGGCTTTAGATGCTTAACTTTATCGACATTTCGAGCCACCAAGGAGACATTGATTTATCTGCACTCCCTATTGATGCAGTCATCATCAAGGCTACCGAAGCAACGAGTTATGTTAATCCTTACTGTGATTCTAAGGTTCAGCAAGCTAAGCAGCTTGGTTTGCCTTGGGGCTTTTACCACTTCGCGCAAGATAACTCACCAGAAGCGGAAGCAGATTACTTTATCCAGAATTGCGAAGGCTATTTCGGAGAAGGTATCCCCGTTTTAGACTGGGAAGTTAATCAGTCTGTAGATTGGGTTAATCGCTTTATATCTCGTGTTCATGAGGTCAAAGGTATCTGGTGTGTGATTTATGGCAACCCTTGGCGTTTTAACCAAGGCGGCGTTGAGCAGAATTGCGGACGTTGGGTAGCGTCGTATCCTTCACACTTGCTTTATCCGAACTTTGACGCAGACGAGGGCGAATGCCCCGACACTGATGGTCTTGTATGTGCTTGGCAGTTTGCATCAGATGGGCGATTAAGCGGCTATGATGGAAACCTCGATTTGAACCGTTTCTACGGCGATAAAGGAGCGTGGGCGGCATATGCTGGCGCAAAGGTTGATTTAGACCCTGAACCTACCCCGCAGCCTGAACCAACACCAGGAGAGCCAGAGAAGCCACAAGAGCCAGAAAAAGACGGCGATTGTGAAGGCGCTCACCACGTCGTTCATTTAGGTGATACCGTGGAGTTTGCTAAGGATTAAACAGGTGTTTGAACGTGTTATAGAACATGCATCTGGGTAATTTTGGTAAATATCGGATATAAAACCGCAGGTCAATCTATAAAAACATAAGGGTTCGAATCCCTCACGGCGCACCATTGATTTTAGTTACCCCGTTGACCAATAATCGCAGGTCAAACGGGGTTTTTCTTTTCCCTATTAGGCTTATGAAATTGCTAATTTTTTACCATTTTTACCAATTTTTTGGTATTTTTTGGAGTCTTTTGGTAAATTTTGGTAAACGAAATCAAGCACCAAAAGCGGCATCAATCGCGCTAACTTCCCTTTGCATGTCTTTAAGCAAAGGCTTCACATATCGGTTATATGTCGTGCTTACTTCTCTATGACCGAGCCACGCCGAAACTACAGAAACCTCAATCCCTGCATTGATGCAAGCAGTAGCAAACGAATGTCGAAGGCTATAAATCGTAAGTCTTGGCAGTTCAGTATGTTTGACAAGAAAACGCTTTAACATGTCTGCGCCTGATGTTGGTTCCATTCTCTTACCGCTTCTTATCGTTATGACCGCACCAGTCGAATCTTCTTCTTTCCAAGATAAAATCGCTCTGTAGGCATAATCGGGCATAGGCACATAGCGGTTAGATTTTGCGGTTTTAGGTTCATCAAGAGCAAACCCACCGCCTTCTTTTTCGACGTATGTTTGGTAGATATGGATTGTCCTGTTTTCGAGGTTGATACCCTCCCAATCAAGCCCGAAAATCTCTCCCCTTCTAAGCCCAAAACATAAGCCAAGAATAAGCATTCGTTGAAGCATTGGATTAGGTGATAAGCCCTCTACTTTTTGCAAAAACTCACGGTGCTCTGCGAACGTCGATAGCCAAACACCGTAGTAGTCTTTCTCATGTTCGGAGCTTTTAGGGTATTGGTAGCGATAACCAGCAGGATTCTTTGGTATCAGCTCCATTTCATAAGCAAGGCTCAAAATAGACGAGAGTGTTTCTCGTGCGTTCGTTGCAACCTTTTTAGTTGCACACGACGAGATCATTTCTTGGATACCGTAGCGGTTTATATCTTCAAGGTTCTTGCCACTAAAGGCAGGTAGTATCCGTAGCCTAATATCACGCTCATAGCACCGTTTCGTGCTGGCTCTAAGGTTTGTCTTTTGTTTCCAAAAGATTGTATCTATAAACTCATCTATCGTGATTCTTTCACGGACTAAGCGGGTGTCTTTTTGCACAAGCAAAGAACGCTCATACTTTTCTGCTTCTGTTTTGGTATTGAAGTGCTTAACGCGCCTATCACGAGAACCGTCAATCTTAGTACCTAACGTCACATCGACGCGCCATTTACCATTCTTTGTTTTCTTAATCATGATAAAAGCCCCCAAAATCAGAAAAGCCGCTTGCCAGTAATGGCAAACGACCTTTCTTTTGTTGCTGGCTCTCGTAGAACACCAGCAACTGTATCACCATTAACTATATCAAAAAATATTCACAAATTACTACCAAGGGTAAGCATAAATTTCAAAGCTTGAATACTCTGGTACATCGTATGCATGAACATCGAATGGAACATAATCACCTTTTACAACATTGACAAACGAAAAGTAGCCAGCGATCGTTTCTCCATTCTCATTTTTGAGAAGAACAGAAACGTATGCAGATTCTTTATCCCAAGAATCGTCAACCTTTAGCCTTCCAGTAAAATCTATATCACCGAAGGAGCTTTTAGCATCATTTGTTTCTGTTACTTCATACGATGGAATTACAGTCTTATCCTTATTGACTTTATTCCAGTCTGAATCTTTTACGTAAGCATCAAATTCAACCGTTGCTGGCTTTGTTCCATTTCCAGCTTGCATTCCGAAAGTTATGGTCTCATGAGGTTTTATAGCTTTCATTACCTGCTTATCACTAAACAAGATTTTCCCGTTTTCGTCTTTACCAGTGATAGTTACTGTTGGGTAATCTCCTGCAAAATCATCATTTGGGTTATATATGGACACACCATAATGGACATAGCTTGAACTGCTATATTGGTTTGAATCAGGAGCATACCAACCAGAATCAGTAATTTGTATAGGCTCTGGGTCTTTATTACCCCCTCCACAACCAACCAAGACGAACGACATACACAACGCAAGAGCGCACACCAACCCTACTAATACTTTCTTTCTCATTTTCATCTCCCTTATTCCAATTCTTTTTCAGGCTGAAACCACACCACAGTCCCAGCTAATTCCACCGTTGTATCGTCACTTGAAGTAACAACTATATCGTCGTAGGCATCGTTAAATGAATCTGGTGAAAGAACGATAGCCGAAACCCCTCTATAAATCCGTCTCATTACATAATCACTTCCATCTATAGAAGCAACTGCGATTGAGCCATTAGCAGGCTCTTTATCGGGGTCGATATATATTAGACAGCCTTCTGGATACACCTTATTCATACAATCGCCCTCGACCTTCAACAAATATCCGTGAGGGTGGTTTGCTTTAACACTGTATGGAACCTGAACCTGTTCCGACATAATATCTGGCTCTTGCGCTTCTCCCGCATGAACCTTACCAAGCAAAGGCGCATAGGCTTCAAAAGAAGCGTCTGGGCTTTTCGCTCCTTCTGGTATGGGCAGATACTTATTGTGTTCCTTTGCGGCAATACCGTATTTATCCGACAAAATGTCATCTTCTGTAATATTGAAATAATCGCAAATCTTATCTACAGCATATTTTCTCGGTATTGACCCTTTTCTCCACCCAGTAACCGAAGATGGGGAAACACCAGCTATATGAGCAAGAAAATCTTGCGTTATGTCATACTTAACAAGTAGTGCGTCTATATTTTCAGGAATACCCATAGCGCCACCCCTTTTACGTATGTTTCTTGTTTCCTTAGTTATCACTATATTTTACCGATTCTTTTTGATTTTTTCTGAACTATTTATTCAGTTTTACCGAATTTTGGTCTATAATGTTCAGTATGAGAGAAGGAGTTGATTAACGGTTTGAGCGAAAACAAATTCACAATCGCGAGAAGAGCGTCTGGTTTTTCTCTCGAAGAGGTTACAAAAATAGCTGGTCTAAAGTCTATCAGTACATACGTAACCCACGAAAAAGACCCCTCTCTTTTTCGTCTAAATGAAATATCTAAGATTTATAAAGCAATGAATCCAGAAGCGCAGCACATTCTAAGAAGTGCTGTAAACGATATTTTTTTGGACTAACCCTTTAGTTAAACTGAATATCACATTTAGTTTAACCGTATGTACCTTGACAACTAAACACCCCCAATGGTGACAACAGCGTCCTTTCCATGATGCCTTCTACCCCATTCGAGTCTTAATGCCAGCTGTTGTTACCACTGGAGGTGTTGCGACCTCCACCTTCCTAATCAGCAAGAGCTGGTATTGGTGCTATCAGCTCTTGCGCACTATCCAAACGAACAAAGGACAAACATGGAAACACAAGAACAAAAACTCGTTAGAACAATGTATGAGTACGCTATTGGAGTTTTCGAATCGGAAAACCCATCACCGAAAGAAATCAACTGCGCAAATGACACAGCGGAACTCTTGTTTTGCCACGAACTTAACGAAAAGAAAGCGTTAGTGTTAGACGATTATTCTTCTCTCGTTAAGACGCTTAAAAATAGTGATCAGCTATGAAGCGCGAAACATTGCGCAAGGCAAGGCTAGATAAAGGTCTTACCCAGCAAACTGTAGCTGATTATTTAGGGATAACGCTTAGGAGCTATCAGCGCATAGAAGCTGGTAGCTCTGATGGAAACGGATATTATATCTGGGATTCTTTAGAAGATTTGTTCTCTATTCATCAGCGTAAGCTTCGTGGCGAGCAAGAAAAGAATCCCTGCACAAAAGATAATCAGTAGAAACATCAAGTTTATCCGCAATAAGAACAAGCGAATAAAAAGAAGGTTCTACTGTTCCTTGCTCGTATTTTTGATAGGTACGCAAGGTAACACCTACATAATCAGCCATTACTTGCTGTGTGTATTTCCTTGCCAGTCTCGTACTTCTAAGCCGTTTATTAAACATTACGTCTCCTATTGACATACGACAAAGTATGACGTAATCTTTAACCAAGATATACGGCAATACTTGACGCGACAAGACTTGACGCAATGGCAATAGGTAAACATGAATCAATTCTTAATCACACTTGAAAAGGGTGAACGCCATGAAACGAAAAAC